>FUIF01022786.1_pt1 | contig 16380 bp, 16 predicted proteins | sample 1003461 | NCBI WGS metagenome assembly FUIF01 (sample SAMEA80401918, study PRJEB19352) | marine metagenome | reverse complement strand
ACCAATACGTTGAGCAACTGCGTCAGGCTTCTGCTCCTCAGATTACTCCTCACTCTGACAACACAAATCTTGCGGAGGAAGTCGGCATGACTCCAGACCCTCGTGTTGATGACATGGCCAAGCGAATGGCTGTCATGGAAGAGCGTGAAAAAGAAATGCGGGTCAACGAGCTTCGAGGCAAACTTGAAACTGCCTCAACCAAAGCCGTTAGCCACAAAGACCTTACCTCTATCTCCGACTCGTTCAAGCGAATCCACGGAGACGACGGACACCAAGATCGGATGGACGTCATCAACGAGGAAGTGCATAAAGAGATCTTGAGTCAGCTCCGTCGGGCACGCGCCGGCGGTACGGAGATCAATGACTCGGTCATTAACCAAGCATCGGAAAATGCGGCGGAAACCGTCGCCAAACGATACCGGACGGTAATCGGAGACCCGAACAAACTCGGGCGTGCTCCGGAAACAGCTTCTGGGAATACTCAGTTCTATCAAAAGAAACCCGTCGAACTGCCAAAGTTCCAGCCAGGAAAAGATACTACCGGGTCTGTCTATGACAAAGCCCGAAAGTATGCTGAAGACTCCTTGCTTGATATTGCGGCAGATGTTTCGGCGGGAGGAAACACTAAGCTGTAAAGGAGTAAGGCAAAATGCCTTCTGCATTGATTACCTCTGGTCAGCTCTTTAATACGCACGTTGAGCGTATTGAAGATGTGATCAACAAAAACATCGACATCATGCTTCCCGGGGTGGACCCCATCTGGGAAAACATGGTTACCAGCTCGATGGGCGTCGGTCCCGTGGACGCCCTTGGCCGTGAATACAAGATCCTCAAGGTCTTTATGGGCGGTCTGACCGGTATCTTCGAACAAGGTCGTAGCCGTAACGACTTCGCTTTGTTCGGTGACTCCACCGACGAGGGCTTCGGCGAGCGCTTGTTCCAGCAACAAGTGACCCAGAGCTTCCCCGATCCGTTGGACGGCATGAACCAGCAACCATACCGCTTCGGTCTTCCGATGCGAACCATGGTCGCCAACATTGCCTTCACGCTCGGTGAACTCCAAGCTGAAGCATCCCCTGCGTTCATTGGTCAGATCGTTGCTCCGAAGCTCGAAGGCTTCTCCCGCAACATTGCTCAGACTCTGTGTAACTCTTGGTACACCTCGCAGAACGACGGTTACGTCCTCTCGTCGGTCACCTCTAAGAGTACTTCAGGATCTGGCCCTTACTACCTTGAGTTTACTCCAGGCAACAAGGCTGTCGACCGCTTCATGGTCGGTATGCAAGTTGACATCTACGAAGACTCGTCGGGCTCCGCTATCGGCCAAGCCCGTCGTAACGAAGACGGATCTGGCGTCCGACAAGTGGCTGTTGTGGATTTCGTTGACGAAATCACCAACACCGTGCGTCTTGTCTCCAACGTCGATGCGTTCTCATCTGTCCTCGACACCGATGTCATCGTTCACGCTAACAGTCACTACGGTGCCTCTAGCGCTGCGAAGTTCACCAACATCGCAGGTATCAACTCGTTCCTCAAGGGTGGCGATGCCTCTGGCTCCGAAACCTTCTTCAACACCATCCTCGGTACCAACGCCAATGGTGAGTCGATTGCGAACGAGCAGATCAACGTGAACGAGAAGCCTGAGCACAAGTCGTTGTTCAAGAACTTGAACAGCAGCCTGCTCACCGAGCACACGCTCCGTCAGCTCCTTCGACGCTTCCACGCTGCGAAGGCCAAGCACGGTCAAACCATCGACACCCTTGTGGCGTCCGACGGTGTGTGGTTGGGTTACGAGTCCACCAAGATTGGACGCGAAGTCCTCGACCGTACCGGTCGTCTTTCTTCGCTTGCCACTCAAGGTTCTGATGGCGGTAGCCCTGGTGGTGCAAACGACCAGTTCAACTCCGGCTTCAACTTCACCATGGATGGTAAGTCCTACACGGGCTACACCTCAACCTATGTTGAAGAAGGAACCATGTACGGGCTCAAGATGGGCGGCGGCAACTACAAGAAGTATGTGCCACCAAGCATCTCAGGAACTTCGTCCTTCGACCAAGGTCCTGCCTTTGCTCCGTTCGAATTCGTGGCGGGTGCTTTGACCGGTACTGGTACCAACCAGTTGCCGATCTACACCAACTCAGGCGGCAAGAACTTCGTCACCGAAGCTTCTCAAATGCCTGGTTACCTGCGCATGCAGGTCTGCCCAGACCAGTTCGCTGGTATGAAGGTTGTAGGCATTACCGAGGATCGTCTCTACGGCGAAACTCAGACTGTCTAATAAAGGTCTCCTGCCTTTCGGGCCCCCCTGCCTCTCGCGGGTGGGGGGGTCTTTTGCTAAAGTAGCGACAACATGATTGACCCCGGACTTGTAATGGATGAAGACCACCACGTCCTGCCGGACGGAGAGTGGATTAGATGGGCCCGCCGAGTGACGGATATCCCAGAGCTGTTCGTGTATCTCCACCGATTCCACCAGACCTTTGTCTTGGCTGCGTGGAGAAACAAGAATCAGCGGCGCTGTGTGGAACTGCACAGCCAAGAACAAAACTTTGACAGTGCTCCCCTTGATCGCAACTTCCTTGAGTTGCTGTGTATGCCAGTGGACGAAAAGATGGCACGCATGAAGCGCAAGGCTAGTGAGGCCCGCATGGAGCGGCAAGCAGGAGCCAACGAGTCGTCAGAAGAAAAATCTGACATGCTCAAGTGGACAAAGCAGAAGGGCTTGGATGAAAGCCACAGGAACTTGGCGACCGCTCCGTTTGTTGGAGCGCGTCAAGGCGGAGAGACGTTAGAGAGCACCAAAGACGCACTGAAGGACATGACGTCCGGAAAGATCTATAGCCATGCATAGTACCGGGTCATTCCTCAATACAGTCATTGAACGAGTACGGGGCTACCTTGATGAGCCCTCATCCAAGTACAGCAATGACTTCCTGATGCGTAATGTCGTCATGCCTGAGATGGTCAACGTACTGTCTCGGTTGTCGTTGAACTTTGACAACCCTATCGTGATCCGCCAAGCAATTACCATCGCGGCGGGCACCGAGTACTACCAGCTCCCACCCAACGTCGGCGAGATCTTCATGCTGGTGCAGCTGGACGAAAACAACATCGTCACTGCAGACTACAAGCCCCAAGGACAGCACCACCCCACAGGACCCAACTGGTCTATCGAAGGCAACCTTCTTTCTGTCCGTCCCTTGCCCGACAAGGCGATCAACCTTGTCATGTTCTATATCCCGAACGGCGACTTTCTCCCCCACTACGCGACTGACGGGGCGATGGCTTCGGACGGCAAGAGCTTGACTCTTTCTGCAAGCCCCACTCTGGGCGCACTCGATACCCGCCCGGGCGCATACGCAGGCGCAACTCTTCGTATCTTGAAGCAAGGAAGCAACACCATGCTGCAAGAGCGAGTCATCGACAGCCACACTGCGTACAACACAGGCCCTGGTCTGGTCAAGACTCGGGTCGCTTTTGACGCTCCCTATAACGGAACGCTGGCTAGCGTGAACTACGAGATTGTGCCTCAGGGTTTCCAGTCCTTGATGCAATGCGTGTCCGCTGCAGCTGCAATCAACCTCGCTGTGATGAAAGACGTGTCCGCTAAGAAGATGCAGTTCTTGCAGATTGAATATCGCAAGGCGCTCAAGGACTATCGGTGATAACCTGTCCTACATGCAGATGCGTAAGCCCAAGTCTTACCAGAAACTCACCATGGATAACCAAGACCGTCACATCTACACTCTTGGTTCGGAGCGCATGTAATGGCATTCGGAGCACGACCTTCTAACACCCGAACCCGAGAAGAGTCTGATGCTCAGGTAGCCCAAGCACTTGTTGCAGCGCTTGGCATCCTGCGCGCAGAACCTCTCCGGATCTCTCACGTTCGTGACGGCATCGACTTTTTGATGTCAGGCCCGGGACAAAACCCTTTCGGTGCTGGCGGTACTGGAGGTCCTGGCGGCTTCCCTGTTGACGACGGAGGCGGCGGAGGCGGCGGAGGTGCTGCAGGCGAGCGAGGCGAAGATGGTGAGCCTGGCCAAACAGGAGAGCAAGGGATACAAGGGATACAAGGACCTCCCGGACCAGCAGGGCCCTCCGGTGCTCCCGGACCTCAAGGTCCTGCGGGGCAAGACGGATCAGACGCCAGTCCCAACGGATACATTGACTACATCGTCGGCGTTGTATACGACACAGGCGATCAATGCATCAAAACAACAACGCACCGAGTCTACTTGGTTGGAGCTAACACAGGATCCGGGGGCCTGCTTGGAGCACCACCATCAGGCGATGGCGTCAGCATTGTTACCTGTGCAGCAGAATGTGACTCATGACCCTTCAGTTCCGCCCCAGCGACAAAAAGCTAATCCATCATACTGCAGCAACTAACTCTAGCGCAGTCAACCTGCTGATGAAAGAGTGCTGCTGTGCGCAAGACAAGTACATCGAGTTTACCTCCTGCGGTACCCACATCGCAGATAAGTACGTTAGCCGAGGCAACGGCGGATGCAGCGTTGCGCAGCGAGCATACCACCACTCTCTGTGTAAGAACGCCGATTCTTTCGGGCAGGACTGCTGCCAAGTAGGTATTGGAGATTGCTCCAGCTTTAGCGGCAACGACAAGCAGTCGCCTGCTGAGGCATACGAGAACAACTGCACCGGAGGCACAGAAGCTCAAATCGGGGGTGTGCACGTAGTCAACGGAGCAGTCCAAACTCAAAAGCGCCACTGCGCTGCGGTGTACATGCGGCTCGAGGACTTCAAGCAAATGAAGTTTGGTAAGGACAATGCCGGAAACTCAGGCTCCACTATGGCTCAGCTTGGGTGGCTCCCTGCTAGCGAAGGCGGAACCAGCTGGCCTCTGGCGTTCAAGATCGGAGGGCACTGCTTTGTGGGTAGCCCCGACGTACGCACCGAAGCACAGATAAAGGCAACCACCGACAGTGGGGGAACCGCCATCCCTGCCTGTAAAAAGATAGACCGCTCTGCTTTCAACACAGACTGTATAGGCGACCTGATGGTTTACGACCAGAACGGAGCTGCTATCTCTACGGGCAAGATGAACTTCTCTACCGACACTAGCGTGACGATGGAAAACTTGTGTGCCAACTGCTGTCAGGCGGTGTGGGTAAACACATCAGACTGCGACCCCTGTCCAGGATTTTCTGACGACGGATTCGGGGGCGGATGCATTTCACCCCTAGAAGACAACGCGCAGTATGTCTCCTTCGAGAAGATGGCGGGCTTCTTGATGTGCGACTGCCCCAACCTAGGCACCGACCCTAAGGTAGAAAGCTTGTTGAATTTGGTTCAAGGCTTTGGCGCAGGAACCAGTAACACCAACTGCAAACAAACTCAGTGCCAGCTAATTGGCTCAAGCGGAAGTATTGTTGACCCTGGGAACCCTCGAGGTTCAGGTGTTTGCCCAGCAGAACTTAGCCTTTCAGGGGCGCACCAATGCACTCAACCTCCTCCTAGTGGAGTGTTCAACAACGCGTTCTTCCTCGGTGGAGACTGGGGCGGAGTCTTCTTCAACTGCGGCAACCCCAACTGCGCTGACGGCACCGCTAACCCGGGGCCATACGAAACTTGTGAGGAGTGTCAGTGCCGTACGCCTCAGTGTTCTTGCTCGTGCATCGAATGTGGTAGTGACGGCAACTGCGACTTTGCCACATGCGGCTCTTCTTACACCGTACAAGTCCCTGAGTTTTCTATCAGCGGAGACCCCGGAACAGGAGTGGGAAATATTACGATTAGTTCCCCGGCTACTGGGATATCGGTGAAGGCTGTGCGGGTAAGCTCAGACCCCACCTGTAAAGCAAACCTGTTTAGGTCATGTGCTAACGGAAGCATAAGCTTCGACCCTTGCATAGTCACTACAAACTTCAGCTGTGGAGCAGTGCTTGCTGAAGGGTCTCCGGTGTCGATTGTTCCAGATAACTCCATTCAAGTAAAAATGATCATCAATGATGTGTCTCTTGTTTGCAGTCTTGATACTTTTGGAAGTGGCCCTTGCGCCTCGGCTGCAGGTAACAACTGGGGGGTTGTTGTGGGATATCGACTCGTCCAAGAAGGCTCCGGTGAAACTAGCGGTGGATTTAGTGAATACACAGCCTCCTACGTGAGCAACTCCGCCGACGATGACTGCCCTCCCGGGAGCTATGTATATTGTGAGAACGGAACCGCGTTCGATCCCAACCTTGGTCTTACCCCTACCTATGCAACTTCTTTATCGGTGTCATAATGGAACTACCAGTAGTAAATTGTTCGAAACACTCTTACGTAGACGACCAGCCCGTGTGTGCCCTTGGGTACTGGAATGGTAGACCTACCCCTCAAACATGTGAGCTTCTTTGTCCTCACTGGCACTTGGAGAACAACACCCCTGCTAAGCAGGCGGTGGAGGTACGACCTATGAAGTGGTACGACGTATTCAAAGAGCACCGTGGCCTAGGCGACACGGTCAAATGGTTTATCGAAGTTGTCTCCTTCGGACGCATCAAGCAGAAGAAGGGGTGCGGTTGCAAAGAGCGTCAAAGCTGGCTGAACCGCAAGTTCCCATACCGACGGTGAGAATGTGCAAAGAGACGCTGAATGGACAATAGACCTTACCTCCGTCACCGGAGACAAGTCGGTTCCCAGAACCGCTGTAGGCAAAGGTCTACTCAGCGAAGCCACCGGCCTTGACGGCACAGTATCTGGTGGCGGTCGTCCATTCGCTGGATTCCGTGAAGTCCGCGAACTCAACTTCGACGCCTACGACTCGACCGGGACTGGCTCTGAAAACTACGCAGCAGCAGAGGCTCACGACCAGCGTTCAGAGGTCACCGACTTCTTTCCCGTCACCTTCATGCGGGGCGCCAGCTCCACATGCTACGGCTACGTCTACCGCGCCGTACGCCCCGGCACTACAACCGCTGATGTCTTCATCGAGTTCTACGACACAGGAGCAGAGGTCTCCAAGTGGTACACCCCGAACGATCCCGCCAACCCAGGAGGTTCGGGGTCGGGGCTGAACTACACAGGACAGCTCATCATGATGGGTTGCTCCTCTACAGAGACCATGACTGTGGAGACCTTGGGTCGGCTAGTCTACGTCTTTGTGCGTGGCCGCTCGCCCGCAGTGTTCTTCTTGGACGGCGGAGAAAACGACGTTGACCCTGAGAACGCAGCGTTCAACGGTAGCCAAGTCATCGGTGTCACCGGAGACAACTCCACTGCGGGTCAGACTGGCGTGCCCGGACCCGGCTTCCGCCCAGACTTCTTGGACATTGACAAAGCCACAGAGATCGGCACTCTGCCTACCCCCGCCTACAGACGACCGTCGACCAGGATCCGCGCAGCTCTTGCAGAGCAACAAGTCAGCGGAGGATTTGCCAGAACTCTTTGGTGACTTTGACCAGCCTGGTATCCGTCTCGATGACTTTGTGACACCCCCACTGTGACGCACAAAGAGAACACTCTTTTGCCCGGCAGTCTTGCGGCCAGCGTAAGCACATACACCTCATCAGGTACAAACTTCGGCACCGGCGGAACAGCACTGACTTCGGGTCAACGGGTAATCGTAGTCGTAAACTACCGAGCCACCAACACCGCAACTAGCGTCAGCCCTAGCAGCACAGACTCTTTGCGCAAGGGAGCTAACCAGAGACACCCCGGTTGTATCGTTGACTTCGTTGATGGCACCGGCGGATCCCCCAGTGTTGTCAATACCTTCCAGCCTGCGGGCGGTTGCGTCGGTTCAAAAGACGCAATCAGCGGCGGCATGTCCGTCTACGACGTGTACAACACCGGAGCAAACTTCTCAGAACAAGTGACGTACTCCCAAGTCTTTGAGTGTCGTCCGTTCAATGACCTGAAGACCTCAGACGCTGGAGGTACCGGCACTGCAATCGCAGCCAACATGTACGTGCGCGTACGTCCTCTTACAGGAACCTCTGCCTCCGACACAGCTACCCTTACAGCTAGTGACCTCAGCGTCAATATTTACCTCATCAATAACGTCAACGATGACGAGTACTGCATTCCTACCTCCAGCCTGAAGTGGAAACCCGAAACTGTCTTGGCCTCTGGATCGACCACACACCTGCAAGAAGTAGGTTTGGATAACCTGACTAACACTCCTGGGCAGCACAACTACAGCTACCCGACGCTGGTTAGCGGATCTACCGTCAGGCGCATGGGGCTTGTTGGGGTAGGGGATGGATCTGTTCAGTTCCCTAATACAGCGGCGGGGACAACAGACAACCCCGCGCTGAAGAACGGATACCTTTCCACTCAGGCTTTTGTGCCAGGGGCGTCCACCGTCAAGCGATCTTCTAGCGCAGTGATCAGCACCACCTTTGGGCGTGTCCGTCGACGCAACGATCAATCGGCTGGCACCAGCTTGTTTGGTACTAACGAAGGGGACTACTTCAAGAACTTCTTTGCTGCGAATGTGGTCGACCAAGACTACGACACCTCAGATCCCCCAGACGGAACAGGGGAGTCAGACGCACTTACCTTCCCTGCTATTCACTCTAGCGGTAGCCCTACCTCCAATCGAGTAGCAACTCTTCGTCGAGCGAACAACACCCTCAACTCCAAGTCTTTTGCAGATGAATCACTATGCATTGCCCAGACTCTCAACTCTAGTACCGCTACCGGCGGCGACCTGATCAGTGACCTGAGCTTTGACACCCAGTTTACCTTCCCTTCTGTTGCAGCCAACAACCCTGACGGTGTATCTCCTGACGATCTGCAGCTGCAGAGCCACTGGCACACCATGGGCTTTGAGGTAGGAGCGAACACAACCGCTCCTGGTAACTGGTCTAGCCAATCGTCTACCAGCCAAACCGGAGTCACCGACCAACAAGCCATCGACTTCTTGCAGTCTTTGATTGTTGCTCGGTCTCCTGTTGACCGTGCACTTCAAGCGTCGATCAATAGCGACTTGGTATGGGAACTTGCAGAGAGCCGCTCGTTCTCAGGCAGCGTAACCTTTGATGTGTACTGGAACGACCCCGAAGCTTTGGGTCGACTGGTCAAGGTAGCCACCGGTGTCCCTTCCAACAAGTTTGAGATTACCTCGCTGTACGACCAAGGAGTGCTGCCTTCAGGCCGTGACTTCGAGTGGGCCATCATTGCCAAAGCCACTATCAACGGAGTGGACTACCAGAAGGTTAGTCAGGTCTTTGAGTTCACCACTGATGACTTCTTCAAGTCACACAAGTTTGAGCGTGGCAACTACGCCTTTGCATACCAGCTCTTCGACTCCAAGACCGGGCGTACATCTGGCATGTCCCAGATTGCACGTATCGACAAGTCGGCTTTCAAGTACGGCACCATCGGTCGCTGCGGTGTATCGGGTCGTGAGTATGACGAAGAGAACGAAGACCTGATTGACAAGATTACCAGTCCTCAGGTTGTACCCAAAGGCATCCGCGAGTACACCTGCGCTGAGCTGATCTATGACGTACGCAAGTACGACTACGCCTTCTTCTATCGGTCGCCCCGCACAGAAGATGAGGCTATCAACTTTGCCCCAAACACTCTGTTCTTGGACAAGTTGGTCAAGCTTGACGACTACAAGACAATCGACAACACCCTGACCAACTTCGGTATTGAAGTGCTACCGACTAGCCCTGGCGGTGCCACAGCATCTACCCGCCAGCGTGTTGTGTTCTTCTACTCGCTAAACGAAGACGAGCTGCTGTACCGTCCGCTTTACACCGGGCCTCTGCGCTTCGACGACAACATGCCGCAAGCAGGAACTGCTAAGTTCTTGGACAACATCTTGGTGGCTGCAAACATTACACCCCCTCCAATCACCACTCTCAACCAAGGGACAGAGGACGAGTTTACCTCTGCAGACCCATATCGCGGTGGGGGAGAAACCAAGTTCTCTCAGGGTTGAGAAGTACGCACCCGAACTGTTCCCTCCACAGAACCAGTACACGCCTAGCGATCCCTCCAACCGCATCCTGTCGCTAGTGCGTACAGGACCCAACATGCTGGGGCTGAGCGAGGACCGCCTCTACCACATCCGTCGAGAGCAAGATGTGATGGTGCGGGAACTACACGAAGGTATGGTGGGTGTGGTCAACCCACAGGCTGCAGTGGTCGCGGCATCCCAGGTGTTTACTATCTCTCCTCGCGGGGTCAAGATCATTGGCACTAACGGATCGCTGGATAACATGGCAGTGCTGGATACTCTGATCCGTGAGAAGTGGAAAGATAATCACGACAAACTCAGAGTTGCTTTTGACCCCTTTATCTCTACGTTGTTCTTCTACAACCCAGTAAACGGCGAAGCTGCCTGCACGTGGTTCGAGACCTCTACTATGACAGAGCTGAAGGACTTGCCCTTCACCGACGTCAAGATGGCCAACTTCCCCAACGCAGAGACGTTTGCAACTACAGCAGGCGGCACGGGTTACTCCCCCAACTTTGACGGTGATCGAGTGCGTCGTGCGCTGTGGCTGATGAACCACCCCGACCGCGCTAACCTCAGCGCAGGCACAACCTGGAAACCACGTATCTATGTAGCCAACCACGTGCGCGACCGTAAGGCATTGACTGGTGGAGACACCGCTGTCTATGCGCAGCAGTCTTACAACCGGCGCACACTGATGGACATCATCGGCCCCACGTTGTTTACGCTAGCTAGTGGCCACGGTAGTAGCAGCTTGGTGTGCACAGCAGGCAACGGTAACAGCCAAGCAGCGTCCGACAGTTGCATCGGAGCGTTTGTCTACGTCTTGGAAGACTCAGATCAGACCAAGATCGGTAACAAAGCGCAGATCAAAAGTGTTACTAAGAGCTCCAGTGGCATAACTATTACGTTGATGACATCACTAGACTGCAGCGCTAGCGCTAAGATTGGCATCAGTCCTGTACTTGTGGAGTGCACCGCGCACCAGGTAGGTGCGATTGTCAACACCAGTAGAGGCCCTCAGGAGGCTGAGGACGTCCACCGCCTCAAGCAGATCGACGAGACTCGCATGCACTTTATTGACGTGTCTGGAAACAACTCGTCCGATACAGCCTGCAAGTTCCAAGGCATTATCTACACTGGAAACGAAGAGACTCCTCCTCATAGAAACGTGCCTGAGAAACCTGACGGATCGTCGATTGCTTCGGTTGTTGACGGGTCCTCGCTCTATCCTGCGGTCTTTGGATCCGACTCTAGTTTCACAGGGGTCCAAGGACCTCTCGGGTTTACTCTGACTCCCGGTATCCGCATCTTCTGCCCTGATGTGGACTACCGACTTCAGAGTATGGTGTGTAACGGGCAGGTTATGGACACTAAGAGTAGTCAGGCCTACACACAATCATGAGCCAGTTTGGATATCAAACCGAGTACACAAGCCCCATCCAAGGCAACGTCTTTGGCGGTGGTCAAGGCGCTCGACCTATCGGTGTTCGCAGCAATCAAAGCGGCTTCTTGTACAACAACCCCTTCTCCATGAATGTGATGGAGGGGAACTTTATGATGCCCCAGCAGGGGTCTCAGGCAGAGAGCAACTTCTACCAAGACATTTTTGACCGCACCTTTGACGACCGTCAAAGCGTGGCAGACCAGACCAACCAAATGCGTGAGGACATGCTTGGTCAGATCGGCGGTCAGATGGATGAGGTCTCCGGTCTCCTTGGTGGTATTGCCCGAGGAGAGGGGCTTACCGACCTAGATGCCGGAATGAATCAAGGCCTTGGGTTCATCGACGAAGGCATGGCTCAAGGACGGAGAGACCTCGAGCGAGGTCGAAGTGGAGCGCTGTCTGCAATCGACGAAGGTATGGGCGAAGCAGTTGCTCACCTTGAAAGCGCACGGCACGGAGCGATGGCAGCAACTGCGATCAACGCAGGACGGCAAGCAGGCGAGCAAGCAGTGACTATGGCTTCGCAGATGGCTGCTGCTGGCGCATCTCCATCTCAGATCGTAGGAGCACAGATCCAAGCAGACGCAAACCGTGGGCAGCAAGCCGCAGCGATTGTGTCGCAGACCGCTGCCCAGTACGACAGCGCAATCAGTCAGGTTCACCAGAACAAAGCACAGCTGAAGGCCAGCACTGAGACGACCTTCGCTCAGTCGTTTGCACAGATGGAAATGCAAGGCGCAGGCATGAAGGCCAACATGGGTGCAGTCGTACGACAACATGCGTATGTCGCAAGACAACCTTCGCATGCAAGCATCTGTAGCTTTGGGCAATGCGTACGCTACCGGCAACCAACAGATGATCAACGTAATGACGGCTCTGCCTCCGAGCGTTGTTGATATCATGGGCTTGACTGGAGAACTGTTCAGCTTGGCCTCTATCTTCGGTGAAGGCGCAGCACTTCAAGGTCTTCAAATCCCTGGAGGTAACTAATCATGTCAGGATTCGGACCAACAGGAATGGGGACACGGGCAGGCCCAGGCTTCCCGCACCAAGTACCACAACCCGGAGCCGGAGCCGGAGGCGGAATGCGAATGCCGCCTCAAGGCATGAAGCCATCTACTCCACCTCCGGTGATGACTCCCCCACAGCAGCAGCGTCCTGACTACCTGAAGGACGCACTGAATGGCGTCAATACTTTCGGTGAGCAGCTGAAGGGCGCACACCGCCAGCGGCTCAACAATGTCGTTACCAACCTCTCGAACTCTGGTCGAGGTATGTCTCTCACTGCAGAAGGTCAGCCTCAGTCCGTAAAGCGGATGAATCCAGATCAACTTCGTGAGTACCACGACAATATCTTTGAGCACCAAAACCAGATCAACGGTTACGTCAAAGAGATTGGATACCTCAACACAGCCAACCAAGTCCGCACAGGACAGGAAGAGGCTGCGTACAAGCAAGTCCAAGAATCTTTCAAGCGATACATCGACTCTCTCGACGCAGAGGACATGACTCTTGGGCGGAACAAGTCAGTCTCGGATCGACTGAACCAAGCAGGGTTTGATCTCCAAACTGCATTCCGAGGTGAAGCCATTGTTGGCGGAACAGCGGGAGGACGAGCAGAAGCACGGGCTGAAGGTAACCTAGCCAATCTTGCAGGTGCGTTTGATCGCATCGAAAGAGAAGGGCGAGAAGAAGGGTTGTCCCCTGTTGAGATCCACCGTCGCAAGATGGACTTCGCAAAGGACAGAGCTACCGGAGTGAATCCCGCTAGTCCTGGTTTCTTTGAGACTGCAATGGAAGATCTCGACGAAGCTTTTGGCGGAGTGGGAGAAGGAGCAGTTTATGGAGCGGGAGCAGCGGTTGCTCTTAGTCTTATCCCCGGCGTGAACGTTGGATTTTGGGGACTTATGGGCCTAGGGGCTTTGGTCGGTATCGGTGCTGACCTGTTGTACGAAGGAGAAGAAGGAGAGTTTGGAGAGAAGGGGGATAGATTTTCTGGGAACGAAATCTTCTCTCCTGAATATCAAAAGAGAATGCAGCTTCATGCTGAGGACATGCTCTTGGCTCAGACTGCTATGGCTATGCGAGATCTCGGCCGTACAGATACAGACAACAAAACGGGTCTGGACGAAGACGCATACGCCGCTATGAAGGCAGTGATGTCGTTGGACGGCCAGAACAACGAAGATGTTCTCAATCAACTGAATGCCATCTATGACAAGAGCGGGTTCGATCTCAATGAGATCCATGCCAGCATGTCTTCAATGCAAGACTATCTGTTGGGTCAGGACCGTGCTTTGGCAGAGGGTATTGACCAACTTAGAGTTATGCCGGGCTCTGCACGGGAGCAGGCTCAAATGAAAGAGCAGATTCGCGTCTTGCAGATGCAGCAAGAAAATCTGCAGATGACGATCCAACGAAACAAGTCAGGGATTGCAGCACTGGAAAGTCTTGGTTACGAGAACGCGGCTAACCCTGCGAACCGACTGGTCACCTACAAACAACAGCGTGAAGCAGCAGAAGAGCTGTTCAAGGGACAGCTTGCTGGTTTGGCTACCGGCAAAGCACCCGACCAAGATGTAATTGCTAATCTTCTTCGTGATTTGCCTCCTGACATGGCCGAACAATTTACGGAGTACATGACCGGGCGACAGTCTCGAGAAACAGAAGGACGAGAAGTTCTTGCGCGACTTGAAGAAGTGCAAGACTTGATGAGCGAAGAAGAAGTCATGATGCGAGAAACCGTCGCAGACGATATGGCTCGCTTCACTCGAGACAACGTGTCTGATCTCAACGAGCAGCGGGAGATCGAGTCCTTGCTGCGAGAGCTCGAGACGTACGGGCCTGGAACCTCAAACGATAGAGCGCCCGGCAGAAATCCATACACCGACGTCCTTCCTAGTTACAATCCTGCGTTCGATAACATCAACCTTCTTAGCGACCCGAGGATGAGCTAATGAACTGGAAGTCCATAGTCAAAGATCTGAAGGCGATGTACGACGAGCACAAAGGTGCCGTAGTCGCTATCAACTTGACTCAGGATCCTAACAAACAACACCCTGTTCAAATAACATCCGACGTGCACGCTCTTACGTTTGAAGGTATGGACATCAACCCCAAGCTGGTACGTCGCTGGCTGTGGGAACAACGGAACACGCGAGCCGTGAAGAGAGAAGGGAACTTTATCTGGGCCTCTTACAACGCCGAGGACGATACGACCCTTGTGGGTCTGGGTGCTCTGGCTACGTCTGGGGCTGCGGTGCGACTAGAAAACATTAGGGAAAAAGCAGCATGAGCCAGATGTTGATGCCATTTATGAGGCCGGACTTTGTAGGCCCAATCATTCCTCGAGGAGTTGCTCCGGGAATGGAGATTATGCCTTACACCGGCCCCGGTAGTGCGATAGTCCCCAAACCTACAACCATTCCACCTCCTCGTGTTCCCTTTGGCCCGCAACCTCTGATCGGCCCCCAAGACCTCCGAGTTTGCCTGGTGGTGGAGGTGGTCCTCGTGTTCCTTTTGGACCACAACCTTTGATTGGTCCTCCAAAGCCTCCCGGTTTGGGCGGCGGTGGTGCCGCTGGTGCTGCAGCGGCAGCAGGCGCTCCCGCGTTAGCTAGGTTTATTGGTCCTGCATTTTTTGGCCCTGATGGGTGTTGACATGCTGAGTCGAGCCGGGCAGTCACGTCGTCAGAAAGAGATGATGCTCCAACAGATGGGCATGATGGGACTGACTGGCGGCGCTCAGTATGGAGACCAACTTGGCGCGTTGGCAATGGGACAGAACTACAGTAATGTTATTGGAGGTATGGGTGCTCTTGCTGAAGGTGCGCAGATTCCATCTGCTTCAGAACTCGAGCTCGCCCTTCTTCTTGGTAAGTCAGGAGCCATGGCAGCACAGAAAGCCGCCGTTGCACCGCAGATGGATGAGCTTGCCCTTGATTATGTTCTCGGGATGACTTGATGTTTAGAGCGCTCAAATCAGCAATGAAAGGCCCCCTAGCAGCTTTGGCTCACCCCCACTCTGTGGGTATGCTGACCCAAGCAGAACTTGCTGCTGGAGGCATGGGATCTAGGCTGTCCCACATGGCAGGGCAGGGCGCCTTGTATGGTGGTTTGGGTTTGTTGGCTACCGACCTTGGATCGCCAGTGTTTAGAGGGATCTCGAATGTGGCTCAGGATGCTGCATACGGCCTTGGGATGAACATCGACACTGTAGATACCAGTGCTCGAGCGTTCACCAAGATAGGTCGCCAAAACTACATGGCGCAGCAGAACCAGCTGCGCAAAGCGAAAGCACGACAAAAGAAGTATGAACTTCTGCAGCGGCGCATGGGTCAGAGCATGGCCCGACTCGCGGCTGCTGACCCGCAACTCTACCAGCACGTTGTGACGGGTAGACAACTTCCACAAGGGGCAGTGGTGTTAGGAGGAGCCCCAAGAGTCGATCTTATGGAGGAGCTGGCGCTACGTATGGCGACCAGTCCTCAAGCTATCCCGGGCGCTCCAGCCCAACCTTCTGTTATGGATTTGATCTAAGGAGTTTACTATGGCTGGTGAAGCCCTACGTTTGCCGTTTGAAGGCGTCAATGATGCCTCATTTGTTATCAACGCCCAGCTCGCTGCTGGTGCCGCGACCGTCTTTCTCGGTTCAGTCCCTGTTGACTGCATCGTTGAGAAGATTACCTTCCGATATGTGACCGCTCAAGGTGCTACATCCAACGTGGTTGTGAAGGGAGCTGCTTCTGGTACCGCTATTGGTTCCGGCACTGCTCTCCACAGCGGCAACTTGGACGGAAACACTACCGTGAACACAACCCAAGTGGCCACAATCGACACAGCTAACAACAAGCTGACTGCTGGTTCTGTGATTGGTGCTACTCTTTCCGTCACACGACACGATTGCCAACATCTCGTTCAGCATTCTTTGTCGGCCTGTTTGATAGGAGTTACTAATGCCAGGTGAAAAACCAATTCCAGTAAGTACATTCCCAGATGTACTCCAATACATCTCGGTC
>FUIF01001189.1_pt1 | contig 16385 bp, 24 predicted proteins | sample 1003461 | NCBI WGS metagenome assembly FUIF01 (sample SAMEA80401918, study PRJEB19352) | marine metagenome | reverse complement strand
CACTTGTATCTCTTAACACTCTTGTTGGAGATGCTTCTCCACCATATTGATAATCATTTTTAAATTCTAATCTATCACTTGAATTAATACGCACAAAACCCTCTATAATATGACCAGCACCAGCAGAAAATAAAGTTTGTGTTGAGCCAAGATTTGCTCTTTTAAACCATAAACTTAGTGTCCAAGATTTTCTATTCCCATTTGTTCCTGTTGATGCTGAAGATAAATAATCACTACTCCCATCATCAAATCTTAATGAGTTAGCAACTTCATATTCTCCAGCTAGTGCTGAACCTACATTTCCTGTTGCAATAGTTGGTAGCATTAATTCTCCAATGTTGGAAATTCGCCTAATGGTCTTGTGAATACAGGATCAGCTTCTGTTCCTGTGTTTGTGTATTCGTATAAAGTTTTTAAAGCATCTACATCACTTGCGTTATCAATCGCAGTTTCCATTTCATTTGATTTAGTTCTAACATCTGCTCTAAATGTTGTGATATTACTTGGAACAGAATAATCAGCAACTTCTTGTGCTTTGACTACATACCAATCTGTTGGTGCTAATAAACCTGATGCTTGTTGTTTTACAATTCTTTTCTTTTCAGTTTTTAAACCATAATTAATTACTTGGTTGCCATCAGCATCTAAAATATTATTACCATCTTCATCTACTGCGTTTTCATCATTTAATCTTTTAGGTGTTGCAGTTCCCCAAGATTCTGTGACTTGACCATCTGCAAATGTGTAAGTTGAATTTGTATTTATGTAATATGCTGGGTCTTTATAATTTGTTTTATCTACTACTATTTCATAAATTCCTATTGCTTCTTTTTCAGCAGTAGTCCAAAGTTCAAAGATTTTAGCTGGGTATCTTACATCTCCTATCACAACTGATTTAGGAAAATTCACATATTGTGTAATATTATTATCTTCTACTATTGCGTACATATTTTAACTTTCACTTAAATTTAATGTTCTACCTACCTCTTGCCAAACACTTCCGTTATACCTGAAAACTAAAATGTCAGTTTTTCCGTCCGTGCTAGTAAACGTAGGTGCGGTTGAAGCCGCAAATTCAAATACAGTATTAAATGCGATTGTGTGTGAGCCATTGTAATTAATTTCTAAACAAATAAATGAACCCTCAACTGAATTAGTTGGTGCAGAGAAAGTAGTGTTTTCTGTTGTTAGATGATATGCGTTTGGTTTAGCTTGAACGTCCCATGCTACTGCATTTGATGATGATGTTAATGCTTGTTGTGGAATATAAGCTAGATCGTTGAATTTGATATATCCACTTCCTTTTGCAGTAAAATCTAATCCAACATTTGAATCATCTCCTGTTGCAGAAATACTAGGATTATTTCCTGTTGCCGCATTTGTAACTGTTAATTCATTAACTGCACTAGCAGTTTCTACAAATTTTAATAATTCTAAAGTACCATCTCCAATAGCATTTCCATTGACATCTAATTGACCACCTAATTGTGGAGTTGTATCTGAAACTAATTCTGCAACTACTGTTGAATCTAAAAAATTAACTGTGTTAGCTGAATAATCTATTGTTGCAAAACTTATATCATCTGAGCCATCAAAAAATTTAATTGTTGGAGAAGAAGCTGACGTAGTATCTAGCCACATAGTACCAGCCGCCGCACCACTTGGTCTTGAAGTACCAGAGTGCATTGTATTAATTGCTGAAAGTGCATTGTTTAAATCTGTCCTAAAACTAGGGAAAGATTGGTTAGCAATATTCATGTCATGTTGTGCCATAATTTCTTATACTCCTTTTAAAATCCTTTTGCAATAAAATCAAAAGTTTTTGAAACTCCTGTATCTGAACTGTTGAAAAATGCAACGTCAAAACCATTAATTGTTTTGTTAGAAACAGTAAAATAATCTCCTGTTGCCATTCCTTGTCCTGTAACACCCACAGCATAATTAACACTTTTAAATGGATTTGTAAATGTGATTGATTTAGTTCCTGTACCAGAAACAATGTCATTTCCACTAAATATTCTATCTTGCATATCAACTGTTACTGTTACTTGTGAAACTACAGGAGTAGAAGCATTATCCCTAGAAATTAAAACTACTCTGAATTTAAAATATCTAGCAGTATATTCTCCAATAACAAATGTTCTAAAATCTGTGTATGTTGTATTGTCATCAGAAGTTGCTATTTCTATATGTGCATTACAGTTAGCGGCAACGTCTCCATCAAAGTTAGAAGAAGCAGAATCAAATAATCCTGATCTATTATCAAATAAGTCATCAGGGTTATCTGCTGTTTGAGTTAATGAAGCTGTTATTCTAGCAGTATGTTTTGCACCAATATCAATAACATCTGCAAATTCATAATTACCTGATGATAAGAAGTCAGCATTAGCTACACCAGAATCAAAGAATCTTGTTGTTTCATCATCAAAATTACCACTAGCCGCATCAAAGAGTTCTGAAGAATCTAACTCAATAGCATTATCTGTAATAACTGTATTTGTATTAGTTCCAGCAAATGCTGGGTGTTCTGATTGTGTTGCAACAGCATTAAAATTTAAAGCACTTGTAACATTAGATATTACTGCTGTAGCATTTGAACTAAAGTTTCCTAATTTATCTACTGCTTTTATTAAATATGTTCCAGCCCTAGCTGGTACTGATATTGATGTTGCTGGTCTTGATACTTTCTCAACTAATGCAACTGAGTTTTGCCAATCAGCAGTTCCATCTGTAGCTTCAGAGAATCTAAGGTTATAATATGCTAAATCTAAATCAGGTATTTGTTCCCAACCTAGATGTGCTTCTTGTCCTAAAATATTACATGAAAAATCTGTTACGTCAGATGGTGGTTCAATAGCACCTACGATTGTTCTTTGTGCAGATACATAGCTTGAAGATACACCTAAAGTATTTACAGCTTTTACTCTGACATCATAAGTTTGTTGGTCAATTACGTTAAGAACTCTATGTGTTAATCCACTACCTTGAGCATAAATAATAAAATCTGAATCTGTGCTTTTCTTGTATTCTACTTGGTAGAAATCTATAAAACTATCAGGAGAAGCACCTACTGTTATATCTAAAGCAACAATTACAGTTCCATCATTATATTCAATCAAAGTATCATCTAATGAAACACTTGCTGGCGGTTGAACAGTAAATGGATTTGGAAGATTAGTTGATGGTGTACTAGCAACTTGTGTTTTTGTTGCCCATGTATAATGTGATGCTTGATATTCTACTAATGCTAAACCTATTGTGTAATCTTCATTAAATGTAATTCCAACAACTCTAAATGCTTTTGCAGAAAAACCTAATGAACTGTGTGTAATATTTACTATATCTCCTATTGCTAAATCATAAGCATCAAAGCTAACAGTTAATCCTAAAGTAAGTGCCTCACGACTACGTCTAAGTATAATTTCAGCCATCTCCTCTGCTTGATATGGAGATGTGATTGTCTTAAATGTAAATCTTCCCTCTAACAAAAATCCACCATCAGCAGTTTTCATAGTTGCGTGTTGATCTGCACTTGCTAAACCTGAATCATCTACAGGCGGAAACTGTACTTCATCAACTTGAAAGTTTCTGTCAGGATTTACAAAACCAACTATAACTCTATTGTATCTTTCATTCTTTGTTGGAATAGATAAATTATATCCACCAATAATATCATCTTCAGTTAATGTGATTGCCGCAGTTCCTGTCGTTTCAATAATTAATTTATATTTACCCTCTGTATATGGAAGATAACCTCTGCAACCTTTTAATATTTCTCTAACATTATCAATGATTTTTTGTGATGTATCTAGTGCAACATTGGTATCAAAAATATTAATATTACTTGCACCTGAATATGGTTCTACTTGTGTTTCACAAATTACAGAAGCATCATAGAAAGATTGTAAATCAATTTCAGTTGTAGATATTCCTTTACCATATCTTTCGTTTGTTAAGTAATCTAATAAACACCATGCTGGGTTAGTAGAGTGAGCCGCAGTTTGTGCAACTAAACTTGAATTATATGCTACTACTTTTTTACCTTTTATTTTAGCTTGAACTTTTGGTATTCCTGTAAATGCGTCTTGATTCCATTTAAAACGAATTGCAAGATAACATAAACCTCTTAGTCTATGATTAGTTCCCCAAGATGATAATGTAGATAATAGAGTAGATGCTGATTGACTATCAGTACCGAAATGTGGTTCTACTCTAATTAAACTTTCTGAATCTTTATAAAAATTACTATCTCCACTTCCAACTTCTACTGCTGTGCCATCTGAAAATGCAGATGCAAATGTAACTACTTTGTCATCAACTCTTATTTCTTCAATAGAATTTATTTCTCCCTCTGACATGACTATGGCATATAAAGATAAGTATTATCTGTGCCTGATGTTTCCATAAACACTCTCGTTCCACCAATTAATCTTTCTCCATACACTATAGGAATATTAGCGTCATTAGATTGTTTATTTAATAATATACCTCGTTCAAAATCATCAAATTCATTAGTTCCAAAATCTTCTATTTCTGGAACTTTTGGTCTTAATACCCATGATAAAAATAAAGAAACACCTAACGCAACTAGAGGATTTACACCTAAAAATTTTAGAACAGGAGATGCTATTTTACCTAAAGCCTTTTTCCAACCCATTATGCTCTACCCCATTTAATATCTTGTACTGTTTGTGATGCAAAATCCATACCTACATCTCCACTAAAAAATCTTTGTTGTGATGTATTATTAGTTTTACGACCATTTTTCTTTTCAAAATCAGCCCAATGAGAAACTATGGCTAAGTCCACTATACATTGTTTATCTGATTCTTGTATTTCAAAACTTTCTATCTTTCCTTTATAAAGCATCATTGGGTCAGCTATTAAAGCATTAGAACTATCTAAAAAACCTCTGTAAATAGTAACATCATCATTAACTACGTTTTCATTTAGAACTGTAGATATAAATGTTTGATCTGCACCAGATAATGTTAATGATATAGTTGATTTGGTTATATCTGTTTCTTCACTATGGTTAGATACTCCCATTATAAAATCACTAGCATTATAAGTAACACTAGAACCTGAAACTGATGAAGTAAGTGAGAATGAGCAATCTGTTATATTAACAGGAGTGCTGAAACCAATAGTAATAAGATGAACAGGCTTAATATCATTTGTTGCTAGTTCGTTCTTTACTGCTGTTGTCAGGCTTCTCGTCATATAATTCGTAGTTAGTTTGGGTTACACTTTCTGTACCTTTTAACATAGTATATTCAAATTTGCTATTAGGTTTCTTATATTCTTTAAGATCGTTAATTTCAGTATCAATTTCATCTTCATTGACAATTACTTCAGCAATAAAATCAGCAGTAATTTTATGTGTAATTTTATATTTTTTCATTAAAGGGCTTCTTCTACATCAAACTCATATTGATACAAGGCATTTCCATCTTTATCAGCACCAACAACACCGAACTCTTGCATATCGTTTGTTAAGTGTACTGTGAATGGAACATTATCATATGTAATGTTTGATGAAGAAACTGCTGTAGTTAAAGGTGGCTCGATTGTTAAAGAGCCTGTAGAAATATCTGATTGATCTGCAACGACCATATATATTTTATCGTGATTAGCAAATTTTATAAAATCTCCAGCTTTTAATGTTCCTGTTCCTGTTCCACCTAATGTAATTGATGTAGCACCAGCAGATGCAGTTCCATGAGGAGTACCACTTGCAGTACCTCTAGCATCTTCTACTTCAGGTGGGATTATCGTAAAGTTTTCTTTACCTGATCTTTGTTTGATTATAAATGCCATCAGTTCGCCATAAACATCACTCCTTTTTGCTGTAATTATTCTAGCAGTAAATCCAAATCTTTGGCCATCTATTTGTCTAGCAAGTTTCTTACCAGATTGTGATTTAGATAAAATTGTATTTTGAATAGACTTTATTCCTAAAGATTCAAACTTAGCATTAGATATTGGAAAAGCACCTGACATTATATTAAGTTTTTACTCCCTCTTTCATTAACTGCTGAATTAATTATTGATGTAATAGTTCCTCTGTTTCTAATTAATAGTTCATCAAAACCAGAAGCATCTAAAGTGTTTATATTAAAATTAACTGTTGTTTGTCCACCATTTGTTCCTCTTGCGGCTTGTGTAATTTGTCCTGTTTGATTTGGTATAAACATTTCTGCACCTTGTTCTCCAACAATTACAGGCTGGCCTTTAGATACTGCACCACCTTTAGCGAAACCAAATACTTTACCAATAGATTGTAATAATCCACCACCACCACTTAATGATGATTGTAATATTTTTTGTTTTGTTTTAGCTTTTTCGATTGCTAGCAATACTGTTTCTCTAGCAATAATCTCAATTATAGTTGATAAGATTTCTACTAATAATGTTCTTGCTAAATCTTTAAATGTAGCTTTTAATTCTTTACCCATAACGATTGATTCTGCTAATCCTCTTGAAAAACCTTTTATACCTTTTTCTAAAATATTAGAAACAAATAGTGCTGTATCTGTTAGCTTGTCCATATCTTTTTTAATAACATCAGATATTTTAGTAAAATTATCTTTAGTTTGAACTAGGCTTTTATTAGTTTTTAATATTGATTCATAACTATCATGTAGTCCTCTTTGATAATCAAAACTTTAGAATTTATTTTATCTTGAGTTTTACCTATTTCTATATTTACAAAAGGTATTTTTGTTTAACAAGTTTATTAAATCTTCATATCTATCTCTTAAAAAACTAACTGCTCTTGCAACTCCTCGTACTGCGGCCGCAAAACCTTGAACTGCTTTAGTTAAAATAAATCCTATTGCATTTGCAATAGCTTCAAAATCTTTTGAGTTTTCTTCTATAAATTTATTTAAACTACTAAATTCTTTTTTAAGTTCATCAAAGAATTGTGCGCCAGCTACATTTTTCTTGAAGTTAAATAATTTATCTCCAAGCATTGATAATGTTCCTGTAAATGTTGTAGATAATTCATCTGTTGCAGTTCCAAATTTTCCACCTTTACCAAACACTCTTTCAAATGCTTTTATAGTTTCTTCTGCTGATACAGTTGCACCAGCTTGAAAACCTAACATATTTCTTACACCTTTTTCTCTAAATACATCTGCCGCCGCTATACCACCAGCAAATGATCTTTGTATTTGTTCAGCAGTTTGTTGAAAATCTAATCCTGTAACAGCCGCAACATTCCCTGTAATTTCTAATATGCTTGATAGTCTTTCTGCATCTCCAGCTACTACTGCTAAGTTTCCTGATGCCGCTTGTATTTGTTCTAGTGAGAAAGGAACTCTAGCCGCAAACTCTGACATTACTTCAAATGCTTTTGCACCCTCTTGCGTGCTACCAAATAATTGTTTTAATCTTACATTTAAGTCTTCAATACTTCTTCCTGTAGCAACAAAAGATTTAACAACTAGACCAGCACCAATAGTAGCAAATGCACCTCTTAAAGAAAATACAGCACTTGTTAATCCAGCTAATTTACCTCTAATACCATTAAAGGCTTGTCTAGTCTTATCTTGTGCTAATATGTTTATCTTTAAATTTTGTGCCATTACATTTTAAATTTGTTTGCTTCTGCTAATGATTTTTCTTTTTTATATTGTTCTTGCTCTTTTTTCAAGTAAGCTAACCAAAGATTATAATGGCTAACAGGCATATCAAGAACCTCTTGTATAGTAATTTTAAGTCTATCTGCTATGGCTAAAAGCGACCTTGTATCTGGGTCGCTATCTACTTTTTTTCGGCTTCTTCAAAAGATGTATCTAAAAGTATTTTATTGGCTATTGTTCCAATAATATTAGAATCAGCTTTCTTTCTAAGTGCAAACTTATCTTCAGGGCTAAATGCTTTGACCATATCTCCTTTGTCATTTTTGACTTGGAGTTTCATTATAAGCAAATCAACAAGAACAGTTAAGTCTTGAAAATTGTTAGACTTTTTAAAAATTAGATTTTTTTCTTCAAGGGTTAATGGCTCAGAATAAAAGACACTAGGATTCCCATGCTCGTCTTTCCACTCCTCAACTTCAATAGTGATAGTTTTAAGAGTTTCAAAATGAGATTTGACTCTATCAATAACTGACATAAATTAGGATTATACAGTTCCTTTAGTTAAAGACCCTGTTCCTTGAAATGTTACAGTTCTTGAAACGATTGCGTCCATAGCATTATTAACTGACATTCCTGTTACAATGCCTGTGCCTGTAAAACTTTGATCTCCTGTAGTATTACCCTCTGGTAATAAAATAAAAGAAATCGAAGAACCAGCAGTTAAAGTTTCTTGTGGTGCATCTGTTTCATCATAGTGCATTTCTAAAGTGCCAGAGAAAGAAGTTCTACCAGCTACAAAAGATTTAGTAGCATCAGTTAAAGCTGTATCTTCTACTACATCTCCTGTTGTTTCTAAAGTGAACCCTGTTAGTTCCCCAACAGCAGTTCCACCAGCAGTTACGACTCCTTCTTTTCCGTGATGTGTTGCCATTTTTTATCCTTTTTACTTTTAGATTGTTGTTGTTCTTCTTGCTTATAACCAAGTGCTAAAAAATTATCAAGTTGAGTTTCATTGATAACAATTTCATTCCCATCTTTGTATAATTTAATATCTTTAGCCATAACGCTTTTTACTATTTATCTTCTTCCTCGTCAATATCTTCTTCATCTTCTTCAAAATCATCTTCGTCCAAATCTTCTTCTTCCCAAGTATGATCTTCGTCTTCTAATGAATTTTCTCTAATTTCTTCAATTAAATCTTTTACTTCTTCACAAAGCATAGATTCTTTATCGTGCATCTTTTCTATTTGATCTATTTTTTTGCTATCTTATCTAATAATTTATCGTTTTTCATTTTATCTCCTATGGTGTTCCAGCTTGATACTCATACATACATCTAATAGTCATTCTTATACCACCTACAGGAAATAATGAACCCTCGTCAGTTTCTACTTGAACGACCTCTGTATCTAAAGCGTTTCCACTTCGAGTAATATCAGATTCTAATTCTGTTTCAATAGCAGTTATTAGTTGGTTTCTTAATGTATCTATATTAGATTCTGCACCTTTTACAAAACCAGATATAACAAAGTCTATTGTTCCATGTCTTGTTTTTGCACCACTACCTAATTCAGAATCATCTCTGTTTTCTTCTGATGTTTGAACTATTACTGCTGGATATTGTTGCTCTGATAATTCGTCTAACAAAAAAGGTTGTCTTGTAGCTTTCTTAATTGTAATTGGGCTAGATATACCTGATATAGTTGATAATAAATTACTAGCTATGTTTTCTCTTACACTCATACTCTAAACTTTCTTAATTCTTTTTGTACAAATCTGTTGAATTGCTTACTTATAATCTTTTCTGTTCTATTATTAAACCCAAAAAATTCTCTTTTAGGGTCGCCAAGCACTTGATTAAATAATGCTCTTTGTCTCATTTGTGAATTACTAAATGCTAGTGTTACTTTTCCTTTACCAGATTTTTTAACAGTAGATGTTGGAGTTAAGCTACCTAACATTCTACCAGAATAAAATAAATCTACATTTGTTGATTTACCCTCTTTGTTAAGTTTTTTAAGATAACCCTCTGAATATGGTGCAAATGGTCTATCTCTAAAATCAATACCTTTTTGAGTTTTAGTTCTAATAATATCTAATAATTGAAAACCAGCTTGTTTAAGTCCTTTATCAATTACTCTTGGTAATACAGATTGAAACCTTTTAAATTTTCTCTGTACTTGTTTAGAGTTTGTTTTGATATTTAGATCGACAGCCATTATCTAGTCAATCTTCTAAATCCATGTAAAGGTTCTCTCTCGTTTGTTACAATAGTTCCACTTCCGTCAGTATCATATTCAACACCATCTTCTAATATCATTCTCCATTCGATATTGTATTGCTCATATAATATTCTGCCATTCTTTCAAATCTATCTTTTTCTGTTTCTGGTCTAAATTTAGTTAATGCTGGTAATAAGAATCTACCCAAAAATAAATAAACACCAGCACGTTCAAACTGATCTAAATTAACTTTTGTATTAACCATCTCAGCAGTATTTAAAACTGTAATATCTGTGAATACGTTTTGCTTATATACAGGCCACCACTCTACTCTTAACTGTCTAAGAATATCATTAGTAGTTTGAGCAAAGAAATTAACTGCTTCTGTGTCTGTTGATGCAATACCAAAGCCAAACGCATCTGGTTGATATTTAGTTACATCTCCAGCAGTAATAACATCTGACCCTGTATAATTAGCCATTAATTACTCCAAATTAGATAAGCAATAATTAAAACAACAGGAATAGAATACATTGGGTTGTTTTTAGCTTTTACCCAAACCCATTTAGCCCATTTTCTAGTCTGTTTCCAAATCCATTGGTTCATCTTTTTTCTTCCTTGTTTTTCTTTTTTTTGGTTTAAGTTCTACAACTTTATCTTCTTTTACAACATCTTGTTCAGGTTTAAAACCTCTTATTTCCCACATTCTTTGATTTGATTTGTAGTCGTTGTATGGTCTTTGAATTTTTTTATTACCTTTTACTAAAGTAATCATCTCTGGTTTTTCTTGTTTTATTTTTATCATCTATTCTCCTTTAGTTTGATGTGAGGGCAGTTTCCCACCCTCACAAAGAATCCAACTATTATTGGATTGATGAATCGTGATGTAATTCTACTCCGTAGCTGTCGTGGATTTCTCCTACGCCATATACAGCAGTAGCAACTATTTCATCTGCTCTTAGAGAAGCATCTCTTTGAGTTTCGATTTTTAGGCCTTGCATTTCAGCTAATGCGATTGCATCTCTGTGGAACGCACCACCCTTGTAGTCTCCTGTAGTTCCTGTGTTAGACATATTTGAAGTTTCAAATATTCTCATTCCAGCAAGTGAACCAACAAAACCACTTCTTAATGCTTCGTTAGCTAAGTCATTTGCATTTGCGTTTGCAAAAGTATTAGTTAAGTTTGCTTTTAAGTCGTAAGCGATTTTAGGGTGTAAGACTACCGCACAATCATTGATGTTCAATGCGTTTCCTCTTAAAGTAGAAAGAGCATTAAAGATAGCCGCCGCATTAATTGCAGTAGTACCATCTCCAACCGCAGTTGAGAAACCATCAAATAAAGCGATTAAGTCTTGGTCTTGTTTTTTAGCTACAGCTTCTCCAAACAATCTACCAATATCTGCCGCAACATTTCTTGGTGCCGCATTTCTTGCTAAATCTGTTAGAGTAGTCATAACACCAACTTCAGCCGCAGTAATTGTAACTGAACTTGGGTCGATTGCAGTATTAGACAAATCAGTTGCCTCTGAAACAGCCGCCGCAGAAACTGCCGAATAAATCGGAACTTCTACTGCTTTTCCACCGCCTGTAATCGCATAATTTCTTACAAGATTACGCATGATAGATTGTTCTTGAGCAACGAATTGTGCTTCTGCCACTATCTCTGTGTATAGTTCCGATAGCGTAGAACTTGTGCTTTCGTTTGCCATTTTATTTACCTATTAAGTTATTTTGTTAAGTTTATTTCTATCGCACCCTGATCTCGTTTCTTTCTATAATCGTCATAGATTTTACGATCTTCAGGTTTCGACATATCCAAGTCCTGAATATTTAAGGGTTTTACAGTTTTACCACCAACAGCACTCTGACTTCCTGAACCAGACAAAGACCCTTTTCGGAAATGTGGGTTGCTATCTAAAAACTCATTAACTCTATCTTCTAAAGTAAAAAGTTCTCCTTTAGCGTTATATCGTACATTAGAATGATTATCAACTACTTCTATACGACCATCATCTGTGTACTTAACTTCTTCTTTTAACAAAGCAACAACTTGACTAGGATTGATTGCATTATTTTTAGATGCAATAGAAAGTATTGAATTATCTACTTTTTCTTTTTTGATTTGGTTTTTATATTTCAATACTTCTTGATCTTTTTCTTGTAGTCTTTCTTGCATAATCTTTTCAAGATCAGCTTTTGTTTTAGCTTCTTCTAATTGTTTTTGTTTTAGAATTTCAGCTTTCTGATTTTCTTCTTCTTGAAGTTTCTTTTCATATTTTCTTTGTTCTGCTTCAAGTCTTGATTTGATTATGTTGTCTAATTGTTCTTGAGTAAAAGTATTTTGTTTTGGTGTTTCAACTTTTACTTCTGTGTTTGTTTCTTGCGTTTGATTTTCTGTTGCTGTTTCTTGAGCAACATTTGTTTGTTCTTCTGACATTTTTTCTCCTATATTATTAGTTCGCCTTGTTCGTCATACCAATCAGGATTGACGTAAGACCATTGATGACGACAGTTATAACCACCACGAACAACCAAAGGGTCGCCAGCTTTTTTGCCTGACCAACTTCTTGATGTCCATATTTTTCTGACTTCATCAACTGTGAAAAGTCCATCTTTTCTTTTAGGTTTTATTACACCATTTATTACGTTTCTGCAAATCTCTCTTGTTGTAGGTATTACATCTCCATAGTATTTTACAAATGTTAAACCAGCATCTTGAGACTTATTGAAATTAAGTGTTGCATCAAAATCACGCAAAGAATCATTTAGTATTTGACCAGCGTATCGTTTCATATTCTCTCCAGCACGATCTCTAGCAAATTTAGTTTGAAGTGTTTGTACTGCTCTATCAACTGCTGATTGTTGTGATTTCTTAAATTTATTCTCATTTACAAAATTAACTAATCGTTGAATTTCTGGGTCATCTGAACTAGCATAGATGCCATTTATTGTTTGTCTAAGTTCTTTTTCTAATACTGCAAATTCACTTCCAACTAATGTATTCTGATAAACTTTCTCTGATAATCTTCTAGTAAATGTATTTGATACATCTTTAAATTGAGTAAAGTATTGTTGCTTTAAATTTTGTATTAATGCTAGATCGCCTTTTGTAAGTTCTTGAAACTCTGGTGGTATATTACCAATTCTTTTAAATGCTTTTTCTATTCTTTTAGCTTGTTTGTTGAAACCATCTCTAACAACTGTATCTGACCATGCTAAATATTCTCTTTCAAGAATAGATTTGATTTGTGGCCTGATTGCAATAGCCGCTTGAAGTTCTACTAACTTACCATCTGTTAAAGGTAGTCTTGATGCAGAAGAAACTACTTCTCGTTCTATTCTATCTAATGTTGCTATAAGTGATTTGTAATATTCTGCTTCAGCAAGTTCTATTTGCTTGATTCGATAAAAAGTTGCATCTTTTACTATATCCGACATTCATTATATCTGTTCTTGCTCTACTTCTTGATCTTCTTGTGCTGGTTCGTCTTGAGTGAATTGACCAACTTCAGCTTGTTGATCTATCTCATCAAATATTTCATTTAGTTTATTATCATCATCAACAACTGCTCTAGCAATTTCTTTATCAACTTCTTTACTAAATGTTGCAGAGCCAATGTTTAATGCTTTTGCTTGTTGGTAATAAACTAGATCAGCCGCATAGTCTCTGATGTTAAATGAATCAGGATAATTAATCTCGCCATCAAATGTAGAGTTTTGGAATAGTGCATATAATCTAAATAGTTGTTCTTCAGCTATTTGTAGATTGTCAGCTTTCTCTGATAGTCTAGCATTTAATAATTCAAATTCTGTTTGTAGTGCAACACCAGATGTTATTCCTGTCTTTTGAGTTCTTACTGCCCCTGTATGTGCAATTCTATTTATAGAATCTACTTTGTTATTTATTGAGTCCATAATTGCAGTTAAGTTTTGACCAGATGGTTGAAGTAAATATGGTTTTAAGTTTGGCTCTAATTCATCAGGCATTTCAATTACTGCACCAGCACCAGCACTAGCATTTACACTTGGAGTTTTTACTAATGATGGGTGGTTAGTTAATCTGATTAGTTGTTCCATCTCTGAATATTCATTGTAGATAGCTTTTTGTAGATCAGCAATATCAGTTAAATCTGATTGGCCAATTCCTCGTTTGTGCGATTTAGAATTGTACAAAATAACTGCTGGTATTTTGCCAATCATATTATCTACAGTATCTATCAAAGTTGGTTCTGATCTATCGTCTTTCAAATAAACAGTATCGACTCTATCTAAATACCACATTCGCATATAAGTACCGCCATCTTTATCTACTTCTTCTCTGATCTTTAAGTAGTCTAATGTGTACTTACCATTTAATTCTCTTTTGAAATTCCAATCTAAAACATTTTCAGGAGTAACTATTGAAACATATGGTCTAATTTCTTGATCTAATTCTTCTGCTCTTGTGTTTGTAGCTACACTTGGTTTATCTAAAACCATAAAACAATGACCATAAATTGATGCGTAGTTTTGTGCTTGTTTAATTACAGAGTTTAAATTGTTACCCTCAAGATCAGCGTCTTTTAAGAATGATTCTAAACTAGGTTCATCTTGCATAGAACCAAAATCTCTACTTGGTCTTACACGAAATAAAAATGATGAATAAATTTGAATGATGTTTTTACAATGATTATCACAAGGAGTATTTGCAAGTCTTTGATTAAATTCGTTATCTAATTCTAAATTATATCTGTTTAGATATTGGCCGATCATGTAATCGTAACCACCATTGTATGATCTAATGTAATACTCCCAATTATTAATTGTTTCTTGATAATCTTTGTGGGTATCTAAAACTTGATTACGATTGTATGCCATAAGTTATTTCATTGTCCATCTTGTTGGAGAAGAAAAATTGGCCTGAGTAGTAAGTGGTTTTAGAAAATCAATCATATAACCAAGTGCATCATTCATATGATCGAACCCATCTTCCTTATCAGGAATATTTGTATTCTCCTTGTATATTTGCCTTTGTAAACCTTTTATCAAGGTTTTGCAAGATTGTGAAACAAAAATATGTCTTTCTCCATTTGAATCTTTGAGCCTACTATTAACTGCATTGACCCTATCACGAATTGCTGGGTGTTTATGTTTAACCTTAACTTTAAAACCAGCGTTCTGAAGTATTGATAAATCTGTTCTTCCACCAGCAGAAGTTTTACGTTGTTTAGATGCTGGGTCAGGGTAAATAAAGATTTGCATTTTAGTACCATAACGATCTCTTATTTCTTGCACCATTTCATCTGTATTAGAGCCATAAATAATTATCTCATCTACAAAATAAACTTTATCTTTTTCAATCTGTCCTACACAAGCTGACATTGGGTCAACGTTAAAGTCCATTCCAATATGTAAAGGTTTTTCCCAATCTATTTGACGTTTAACAACATTATCTACAGGGTGGAAGTTGTAATAAACAGCACCAGCATAGTTTTCAAATGTACCCTCAAATTCTTGTCTAAATGTTCTAATATCTATGTCTTGTTTTGCTTGTTCTATTTCTTCTTGTGTAACCATTCCACCTTGTATTGTGGTGTATTGAAAAGACTCCCAATCAGTATCTTGCTTTCCTTTTAGATACATTTCATAAGACCAATTACCATATCCCTTTGGAGTTCCGCACATAAGCACATGGCCAAGTCTATCAGCTATTGATGCTCTCAATACTTCAAACCAAGTACGTTTATCTATATCTGCAAATTCGTCTAAAATTAAAAAGTCTAATCCTGTACCTCTAAGACTATCGTAGTTATCTGCACCTTTTAATGATATTTGACTATTTGTTTTTCTAATCGTTATAGTCATTGTAGTTTCGTTGATGTCCTCAATCCAATTAAATAGATTAAGCATTTCTTTAAGAGTTCCCCAAACAATCTCTTTGGCCATCTTAAATGTAGGTGCTACATACCATATTTTACGATTAGGTTGAGATGCGTATTTCATCATCTCTGTAACAGCTAAATATGTTTTACCAAATCTACGACCTGATATAAGAACTCTGAACCTTGCTTGGCTTTGGCTCACTTTCAGTTGTGGTTTCGTTAATGTGATTTTCATTACAAAAGTAAGTTATATATAATTTTTCTTTGTTGAATTTTTCTGTGTGCATATTGTTTGATTTTATAGTTAATACTGCACCAGCTTTTGCACATTCTGTCCAACTTTCAAAATGATGTGGTAGTGTCATCGTGTTATTACACATTCCTGTAATTGCTGAGCAAAGAGTATATGCAAGAATAAAAACTTTCATTTATCAGACACTATCTTCTTTATTGATTTACTTCCATCAATATTATCTTCTAAGACAGCATCTACTTTCCCACACATATATTGAACATTTACATTTATATCTCTTTCAGCAAGTCTTTTACCTTTTAAACATTCACTCATTGAGTCTTGTATTCTGTGTTCTTTAAGTTCTCCAGCAATAAACATACAAAGAGCAACAACACTATTAATAACTGTTTCCATTTGCAAATTCCCTTTGTTTATCTTTTAATTTTTCAATATCTTTCAAAGCCTTTTCAAGTTGCTT
>FUIF01009201.1_pt1 | contig 16396 bp, 17 predicted proteins | sample 1003461 | NCBI WGS metagenome assembly FUIF01 (sample SAMEA80401918, study PRJEB19352) | marine metagenome | reverse complement strand
CCCGACGAATGCGGACGGAAAAGATCGCCACCGTCAAGGATGCGATCGACTATATCGAAGCGAACAAGGGCTAATTGGGCCCGGTCCGGCATAGCCGGACGCGGCGGCGACGCCGCCCACGCGTTTCCGGCTTCCCGGTCCCGAGCGTTCGCGCGCAGTGGCCGGGAAGCTTTTTTTTATGGCCCGGGCTTCTCTAGAAGCGCGCCGACTGATGTGATGCAGGTCCCCGGTGGGGGCCGACGAAAGGAACGACTATGCGCCGGGTTGTGGTGACGGGTTTGGGTTTGGTGACGCCGCTGGGCGCCGACGTGGAAACGACGTGGGCCAACCTGCTCGCCAGTAAATCGGGCGCAGGCACGATCACCCATTTCGACGCGTCGGACCAGAAATGCACGATCGCGTGCGAGGTCAAGGGCCCAACCCATGAATATGGCTTCGACCCCGGCAAGCGTGTCGACCACAAGGTGCAGCGCCAGGTCGATCCCTTCATCATCTATGGCATCGACGCGGCCGGTCAGGCGATCGAAGACGCGGGTCTCGAGGATATGTCCGACGAGATGAAGTTGCGTGCGGGCTGCTCGATCGGTTCGGGCATCGGCGGCCTGCCGGGCATCGAAAGCGAAAGCCTGCTGCTCGCCGAAAAAGGGCCCGGGCCGCGTGTCGCCGCATTTCGTCCATGGCCGGCTGATCAACCTGATCTCGGGCCAGGTCAGCATCAAATATGGCTTGCAAGGCCCTAACCACGCCGTCGTGACCGCCTGCTCGACCGGTGCGCATTCGATCGGAGACGCGGCGCGGATGATCCGCGACGACGATGCCGACATCATGCTCGCGGGCGGCGCCGAGGCGACGATCTGCCCGATCGGCATCGCCGGCTTCGCGCAGGCGCGCGCGCTGAACATGAGCTATAACGACCGTCCCGAGCAGGCGAGCCGCCCCTATGACAAGGATCGCGACGGCTTTGTGATGGGCGAGGGCGCCGGTGTCGTCGTGCTCGAGGAATATGAACATGCCAAGGCGCGCGGCGCCAAGATTTACGCCGAAGTCGTCGGCTATGGCCTGTCGGGCGACGCCTATCACGTCACTGCGCCGCATCCCGATGGTTCGGGCGCTTTCCGCTCGATGGAAATGGCGCTGAAAAAGGCAGGGATGACCCCCGCCGACATCGACTATATCAACGCCCACGGCACCTCGACGATGGCTGACACGATCGAACTCGGCGCTGTGAAGCGCCTGTTCGGCGATGCGATCAGCACTGTGTCGATGAGCTCGACGAAGTCCGCCATAGGCCATCTGCTCGGCGGCGCGGGCGCGGTCGAGACGATTTTCTGCATCCTCGCGATCCGCGACCAGATCGTCCCGCCGACGCTCAACCTCGACAATCCCGACGAGGGCACAGAGGGTGTCGACCTGGTCCCGCACACGGCAAAGAAGCGCAAGGTCAAGGCCGCGCTTAACAACAGCTTCGGCTTCGGCGGCACCAACGCCAGCGTCATCGTCAAGGCGATCGACTGATATCCAGATCCTCCCTGTGCCGAAGGCATGGGGAGGGGGGCCGCCCGCAAAGCGGGTGGTGGAGGGGCTGCGACGCCGCGTCATAATGTCCTCCGTCAGCGCTTCGCGCTGCCACCTCCCCATCGCTGCGCGACAGGGAGGATGAAAACCTCTTTCCTACATTTCAACGTCATGCTCTATCACCCTGTCGCCGGGCACCGGCCTAAAGCGACAAAAGAGACATTCTGAGCGCGTATATGCGTATCTTTTGTCTCCTTACGGGCGAGTTTGGGAGAAACTGGTGCATCCGTTCCGCTGGCTAACGATCACAATCATGGCTTTGCTGCTCGCCGCCTGTTCGGGCGGCTCGCCGAAGGAGGCCGAGGTTGTCGTGCCGCCGGGCGCGAGCATCGCGAAGGCAGGGGACATCCTCGAAAAGGCTGGCCTCGTTTCGGCGTCGAGCTTCCGAAACGAGGCGCGCTTCTTCGGCTCGGATGATCCGATCAAGCCCGGCGAATACAAGATTGAAAAGGGGATGGACGCAGGCGACATCCTCGAGCTGTTCCAGTCGGGCAAGACGATCCAGCGCCTTGTCATGATCCCCGAAGGCATGCCGTCGATCATGGTGTGGGAACGGCTGAACGCCGAAAAGCGGCTGAAGGGCGAAATCCCCGTTCCGGCCGAAGGCAGCATCCTGCCCGACAGCTATGCCTTCACGACGGGCGAGAGCCGCGCCGCCGTCGTCACGCGGATGCAGGCGGCGATGGACAAGGCGTTCAACGAATTGTGGGCGAAGCGCACCCCGCGCACTGCGGTCAAGGATCGCAATCAGGCGATGACGCTCGCCTCGATCGTCGAAAAGGAAACCGGCGTCGCCGCCGAGCGCCGCACCGTTGCGGGCGTGTACACCAACCGGCTGGGCGTCGGCATGCGGCTTCAGGCTGACCCGACGATCATCTATCCGATCACCAAGGGCAAGCCGCTCGGGCGCCGTATCTTGCGCTCCGAAATCCAGGCGGTGAACGACTACAACACCTACAGCATGATCGGCCTGCCCAAGGGACCCATTGCCAACCCCGGCAAAGCGTCGATAGCCGCGGTGCTTGACCCGGAAGCCAATGATTATCTGTTTTTCGTTGCAAAGGGCGATGGCGGTCACATCTTCGCGCGCACCCTCGCCGACCATAATGCGAATGTGCAGAAATGGTATCAGCTGCGGCGCGATCGCGGGGAGATGGAATGACGACCGCCAAACTCTTCCTCCACGGCGTTCCCGACAGCCCCGCTATCTGGCGTCCGCTGCTCGCTGCGCTCGACCTCGGTGATACGCCCGTCGCCGTTCCCGCTCTCCCCGGCTTTACCGCGCCATTACCGACCGGCTTTCCTGCAACAAAGGAGGCCTATGCCGACTGGGCGGTGGGGCAGGCGGAGGCGCTGTTCGCGCTGCATGGCCCCATCGATATTATCGGCCACGACTGGGGCGCATTGATTGCACAGCGCGTTGCGATGCTGCGCCCCGATCTGCTCCGGAGCTGGGCGATTTCGAACGCGGTGATCGATCCGCATTATCGCGGTCACCGGGTCGCCCGAATCTGGAACACCCCCGTGCTCGGCGAGATCTTCATGGCGCTGAGCAAACCGGCAAAGCTGGCCGAAGGTCTTGCCGCGCAAGGCATGCCCGCCGACATCGCGCGCGAAGAAGCGGCCCAGTGGGCGAATAAGGACAAGCGCCGCGCTATCCTGCGCCTGTACCGTTCGGCAAAGGGGCTGAGCTTCGAGCATGACTGGGCACGCGATATTCCGAAATTGCCCGCGAATGGTGCGCTGATCTGGGGCGAGGGCGACCCCTATGTCGATCTCTCCGTCGCGCAGCGTTATGCCGCCAGCGCGGGCACGCCGCTGACGGTGATCGAAGGGGCAGGGCATTGGGCGATTGCCCAGCGGCCCGTCGAAGTCGCCGCAGCGCTGAAGGCTTTCTGGAAATATTTGTAATCATGATGGTTTTGACCTGATCGTTATTGCCGATCATTCTAAGCCAATTAATCGATTGGATCGCATGGGCGATTTCGACCATTGCTCGTGCATCGAGAAAGGGCGTCCCATGGACGACGGCAAGACTCCCCCGAAACTGCCTCGTCCATCCCCTCTCGGATCAGCCGGGCCGGGCTTTCCCCCTCCCTACCGGGCCGCTGGCGCCGTACCCATTATCGTGACCGCGACGATGGGTGCGGCGGACCAGCATTATTTCAACAATCTACGCGCGGCGCACTTCCCGCCCGACCGCAATCATCTGGCGGCGCATATCACCTTGTTCCACCAGTTGCCGCCGTCGTGTCTCGATGAACTCGATCGGCTGATCCGCCGCATCGCCGCCGACACCCCGCCGCCCGTCGCCAGCCTGCGCGAAATCTATTCGCTTGGCGGCGGCGTTGCCTTTCGTATCGACAGCCCTGACCTGATCGAGATCCGCGAGCGCATCGCCGATCATTTTACCGGTATGCTGACCGCGCAGGACCAGGGGCAGCCACGGCTCCATATCACGGTCCAGAACAAGGTGGCGCCATCCGAGGCGCGGGCGCTGCTCGCCGAACTGGTCGCCGACTTCCGGCCGCGTGCGCTCACCATCTCGGGTCTGGCGGCGCATCATTATCTCGGCGGGCCGTGGCAATCGGCATTTGCGCGCAATTTTTCGCGGAGTGCGTGCATGATATTGACCAAGGGCGATGCCCTGCCTATAGGCGCTGCTCGCCCGTCGCGGCGACCCTTCGGGGCGGAGTAGCTCAGCTGGTTAGAGCAGCGGAATCATAATCCGCGTGTCGGGGGTTCGAGTCCCTCCTCCGCTACCAAAGAAACCCTAGCATTTCTGCGGCTTAGAGGCCGAATTGGTTGAAGGAACGGGCCGCGAACGACGTTGCAGTTTGTTGCACGTTGTTGCGCCGTTTTCCGAGCTTTTTGTTCGCTTTACATGCCAGTCCGTGCAACACCGGTGCGACATGGGAGAGCGATATGAGCGACGCGCAAGAAGTCGATTTTCAGCAGTACCTTGATGGTCGACGACCTAAGCTGGAGGGCGATCTCCACAAGGCACGAGAGCACGTGTTAGCGACCGCGTCCGCGACCGGGACTCTTGGCAGCGGGGCGACCTTAAAAACACGGCGTTGCCAAAATGGAGCTAGAGCTGTCAGGTTATCTCATGGAGACGATGGCGCTTGCTGATCGCTGGTCCGGCCCGGCGCTCCCGATTGCGCGTGCGCGTGCAATGATTGTGGCCCACCTCTCATCTGTGATTGCGGATCTCGCCACCGCTGAGACTGCCTACCGTGTCGGGAGCCGAAGGCCGCCCGAGAGCGCGCTGCGAGCGATGGAGGTGCTGGTGGGGCAATCCCAGAAAAAAGCTCGATGCTTCATTGAGACAATTTGAATTAGGTGCCGACCGAGATCGAAACCCGCGGCCGACATCGGTCACGAACATTGTCCATGCTCGCGACATAATCGGTGGAGTACAGCAAACAGGCGGGGACGGAGTGCAGGCCAACTCGGTCAGTTTGAGCGCTGAAGCAATTGGTGCTTCGCTCGACCACCTGTTGTTGCATTTAGCCGATATACCACCACTGCTCCGAACCGAGATTGAACCCGAAGCATCGACGATCCGAAGCCAGCTCAAGAAGGCAGTTCCCAATTCAACGATCGTACAGGAATCTGGCCGCACGATACGTTCTGTACTCGAGGGGGCGGTAGGAGGCGCACTCGGCAACACGATGTCACCGGGTCTAGCACAGGCGCTCGCCGCCTTCTCAGCAGCACTGGGAATGGGCTAGGGTGCCCGGAGCTGCACGCTCAATTATTCCTGATCGCTAATGCGCGCCCGCTTCTTGGAGCCGCATGTCGCCCGAGCACGACGCGCGGATTCCTCGACATTGACATCATTCCGTCGCTGCCGGGCAGATCGGCGTGCCTCTTCAGTCGCGTCCAATTCTTTGGCGCGCGAGGCGTCCAATCTGGTCTGCGACTGCTGGCGAACCCAATCTGCCGCGAATTTCGAGACCGTATCGATCGCGCCCATCTCAGCGAGCATGTCCATTTCCTCCGCTGAGAAGCGCATGCCCTTGCCCTTGTCGATCTGCGCGTAGAGCCGACGCACAAATTCGGCGGGGGTGATCGGCATGGCTATTCGTCATCCCATGGATTGTGCACCGGCGGTGCGTCAGGGAGGTGCTCGCCAACGATAATGTCGATCGTCTGCTCGCGGAGGTTGATGTGCACCCGCGCTCGTTCATGACCTGCGCGCTTGCAAGCCTTCAGAACACGCTCAACGTCGGCTTGGCCAACTGTCGCAAGCTTCGTCATTTACGTTCGGATCTTTCTTTCGTCGATCGGTGACGATCACACTGCTATCTCCCGAAAAATGGAGAAGCACGAAAAATATCGCGCTCGTGTGCGGGTTCGCTTGGCGAAGGCATTTACGAGTGAAGATACCGAGATCCGCACCATAATTGGCGGGCGCCCTGTAAGTATGAAATCCGGCGCGAAGGATCAGCCTCTCCACGACGCCAAGTGGGTGGAGTTTAACGCTGGCGGATTTTATTCAATTGAGGACGCGCAAGAGTTTGGGCTGCGCCTTAAGACGATTATCGATATTGCTGGCTTCTCCAATCGGCTCGGCATCGATGTCGGTGACGAACAACCTGGCGCTGATATGAATGAGGACTGGGCACGCTCTATCGGCTTAATCACTGCCGAACAGCGGCTCCATCCCAATATCCATGGTCTGGTAGTAGTTCCGGACGACGGCTTGTCGTTGTTTCCTTCCTTCAATGCCAGAGGGCGCGTGACTGCTGACCCGGTCTCGTTCTTGGCCAGTCTTTCAGAACTAGGAGACCAGGGGGTGATAACCCTCGGCCGCGCTGCTCCAGCAGTCAGGGTGATGAATCGCGCGCTTTTTGAGTAAGGAACCTTTGACGCAAATCGTGCTGGCGATCTCGATGGTCGAGGCTTTAGGTCAAGAAGAAGAATGGACTGAACGGCAGGTCCGTCTTCTGTCCGACCTTGCCTCGGATTTGGAAGCGCGGCCGGATTTCGGTCAGGAAGAACAGGAGGTGGCCGCCGCCATCCGGCGGGCATGCATAGGATTGGGTTGAGGCAGGGCGTTTTGCGTGTGTTCGCTCGGCTCGACCTCATGCACCTGAAAAAGGAATGGGACCGCATCTATTCGATGCGCAGCGGCGTATTTCACGGCACTAAGGCGCTATCAGACAGCGAAATCGGCGATCTTGCGCACGCATCCATATCGCTAGCAGGCGCTGTATTGCTAGCGCTTCTAGGTGCTGACGGCTTGTCTTTACCAAGCAACACCGCGTCACGTTATCCGGCTTCGTCATAGCAGGGCTTGGCGCGCGAATCGGTAGTCGCTATACTGATGCCACCATAATCACCGCTGCCCCAATCCAGCGGCAAAAAACATAATCCGATCGAATTGCCGCCCCAAGATTGGGGACGACGCGCATGGCGCAGGCCAACACATTTCCGACCTTCATCCGCGCCGAATATGACGGTAGCTCGGGTGGCTTCCGCGAGTTCGAGCGCAGCGCCCAGGCCGCCGGCGCGAACGTAAAACGCCAGTTCCAAACCGACATGGAAGAGGTGAAGCGCACGGTTGCGAACGCGCTCACCATGCCGAAGAACGCCTCTGGCGCTCTGGACTTCAATACGGCAGGGATGCGTCAAGCTGCCGCCGAAGCGCAAAACGTTGCTGTCGCCACCCGCCAAGTCGCGATCGCCGCAGAGACTGCCGCCCGTCGCGAAGGCGATCTGTCGGTTGCGACCCGGACGCGCGTGCAAGCATTTCAAGCGGCAGCCGACGCTGCAGAAAGGGACGCTCTCAATCTTGCCCAGAATGCTCGGGCATATGAAAAGCTGCAAGTCGAGATCGATCGGGTCGCGGCATCTTCTGGCCGGATGGCAAACGAGGCTCAATCGGCCGTCACGGCAAATAGCCGACTTGTCGCATCTCAGGGCGCGCTGCGCCAAGCCTCGATCGGCGCGGGTCAACAGCTGCAAGATATCGCCATTTCGCTCTACAGCGGGCAGCGCGCCGGTGTCGTCTTCGCCCAGCAATTGCCGCAAATGGCCTTTGCATTGTCAGCCTTGGATGGCTCGGCGAACAAAACGGCGGCCGGCGTCGGTCGGTTCGCGACGTTCCTTTCCGGGCCGTGGGGAATCGCGGTCGGTCTCGGCGCCGGCGTGCTCGCGACCTTCGTTTCCAGCCTGTTCACGACCGACGAGGCGCTGCAGAAGGTTGAATTCTCAAGCTTCAAGCTGAACGAGGCGCAGAGCATCCTAGGCGGCGTCATCGACATCACGACAGGCAAAATCAACAACCAGAACGCCGCGCTGCAGGGGCTCGCACAAGCTCAGCTTCTCGTCGCAAAGGTGCAGGCTCAGGGCCGCCTCGCCGAAGCGCGCCGCGGGGTCACTGCCATCCAGGACCGGAAGCTGATCGTCGACGGCGGTTTCGGTGGAGGCATCAATATCGGTCGGCGCGATCGTGACGGCCGCGACGTGATCTCGCAGCAGGTCCTGTCCGGGGATATCACCTCGAAGAAGGCGGTCGAGCAGCTCGAGCAGCTGCGACGCATCGGCCGGCTGACGGACGATGAATTTACCGCGGCGGCAACGTCCGTGGCGAATCTCGGCCTCGAGCTGGAAAACCTAAAGGTCTTCGACTCTGCAAATCGGCTGTTGAACGGACAGGCCACCGCGGGCGATCGCAATCTGCTCGTGAAGCCTAACATGCCGCGGAAGGCTCGCCAAGGTGCCGACAACGAGCTGCGGTCGGCACGTGCTATCGAAGATGCGGTAAGCAGCGCAGCGGAAGCCGTTGCGAACCTGCGCGGGCAGTTTGACCAGGCGCCCCGCGACATAGACAAAGCAGCGCAGGCGGCACTCGATCTCGATCAAATCCTTACGAAGATTCAGCGCCGCGAGAAGGACGGAAAGCGTAGCGACGCCGATAAGAAAAAGGACGAAGAAACCAAGCGCCTGATCGATGATGCGCAGAAAAGACTGCTACCTGAATTCAAGCAGCGGCCGATCGAGGACCGCATCCGCGCCGGGGAACGCGAACTCGAACTGCAACGGCTCGTGTTGAGCGGCCGCGAGGATGAGGCCGATGTCCTGTCCCTGCAATACGACATCATGCGCCAGATGGGTGTCCAAACCGAAGAGCAGCTGCGTACGGAGCTCGAAGGCCGCGGCATCAGCTGGGATCGCTATCAGATCCTCGTAAAGCAGCGCGAAGAGATGATCGTGCTGCAGCGCGCCCAAGAGCGGCTGGACCGCGCGGGGATGTCGGTGGCCGCCCAGCTGCGCGAGATCGACGGCATTCGTGGCAGCATCGAGGAAGCATTGGCAAGGGCTCCAAAGGACGCGGCTGGTGCCGTCAAAGATTTGGTCGGCAACATCCAATCGCAGTTCCGCCAGTTCTCTGCTCGCCAGCTCACCGACCAGCTCTTTGGCGATGTGTTCGACGATCTCGAAAACGAACTGCGGGCCAAGTCGCCGGTGGGACGCGCGACCCGCGAATTTGTCGAAGGCAGCGACAAGGCGACCGATGCGATGGCTCGACTGACCAGCGGCTTCGAAGCTGTCTATGCCAGCCTGCCTACCGCGGCGAATGACAATGCCACCTCCCGAATCCGCGCCGGCTATTCGACGATGATGGGCGGTTTTCCGATCAGCGTGGATGGATGGCGCAGCGATGCAACGCCCAAGCGCGCCGGCGACCAGGGCCCGGCGGGCCTGACTGCGCAAGAGCTTTATGAGACCACCTTCACGCGGTTGTTCGAACGCTATCTCGGCAAAGGCGCACCGCTCGCGCGGGATCTCGGGTCGATATTGCAGGGCTACGTGGAGGCAGGCCCGCTCGGCGGCGGCATCAACGGCTTGGCGGCAATCTTCGGCGAAAGCTCCGGGGTTGGCAAAGCGTTGCAGTCGCTGGGCAAGGCGATGCCGCAGATCGGCGCCATCATGGAGGCCCAGAGCTTCATCGGGAATTTGCTCGGCAACGACCAGATCAAGAACGGCGGCGTCCTGAACCATGTCATCGGACCGTTCGCGACCGCGCTGTTTGGCAGCGTGAAACGTGGGTTCGCAACGATCGGAGCCGGCGCTGACGGCAATCTGTCGGTTATCGGCTCGGGCGGCAACAGCAAGTCGCGAAAGCAGGCGGGGATCGGCGCTGCGGGTGCAACGCTCGACACGCTCGCGCAGATCGCGGAGATGCTGGGCGGGACTTACGACGCTTCCCGCGGGTCGGTATCGATCGGCAAGAGCGGCGATAGCTGGCACGTCGATACGACCGGGCGCGGAAAGCTGAAGAAGAGCCAGGGCGGTTTGGACTTCGATCAGGACTATGAAGCTGCTGTCAGAGCCGCGACAATGGACCTGATCAAAGACGGCGTCCTCACGGGGCTGCGGGCCTCCACCCAGCGACTGATCCAGCAGGGCAAGGATCTCGACGCCCAGCTTCAACGGGCGCTCGACTTCGAATCCGTCTTCACCCGCCTGAAAGAATATCGCGACCCGGTCGGCGCCGCGCTCGATGGCCTCGACAAGGAGTTCTCGCGCCTCAAAGGCATCTTCGCGGAGGCGGGTGCCAGCGCGGCCGAATATGCCGATCTCGAAGCCCTGTATGGCCTCGAGCGGTCGAAGGCGATCGAGGAAGCAGCAAGTCGGATCACGAGCAGCTTGCAATCGCTGTTCGATGACCTGACTATCGGCGAGAATGGCCGATCGTTGCGCGACCGTATGTCGGCTGCCCAGTCGGCGTACGACCCGCTCAAGGCTCGTGTGCTGGCGGGGGACAAAACCGCCTATGATGCCTATGCCGAAGCCGCGAAATCGCTGCTCGACATCCAGCGCCAATTCTCGGGCAGCCAGACGCCTTACTTCGCCTTGCTGGACGAGATCACCCAGATCACGAAGCAGCGGATCGATGCGGAAAAGAATGTCGTGTCGATCGCGGAAAATCGCGACAGCCCGTTTGGGCCCAATGGAAAGGCGACTGGCGCGAGCGAAAATGCAGCTGTGGTAGGAGCCATCGGCGAAACCAATGATTTGCTCCGCGGTATCGGTCGCATGATCGCAAACGCCGGCGGCGGCGGCCCGACGAATGGCTTCCTCTCGAGGTCGTTCCTGTGAGCCGGATCAAGGTCGAGCTGCGCATGCCGCCGCGGTCCGCATTTGAGAACTTTGAGCGCGAGACCAAGGCGCGGCTGCAGGCTGCCTCGCTGAACGCTACCCAGATCGCTGCTGGGCGGGCGAAGTCGAAGATCCAGGCCGATATGCGCGGCGCGGGGCTCGGGCGCTTGGGCAATGCCATCGGCAACGGTGGCGACCTTGAGAAGCGCGGATCGGTGCGGGGCTCGGGATCGGATTGGTCGGCGTCGGGCTGGGTTCATGCCCGCAGCAGGTCGGAGCGCACGTTGGGTGCGATCGAAGCATATACCTCCGGTGCCGAGATTTCGCCCCGCCGTGGTCGCTGGCTTTGGATACCGACCGACGACATTCCCGCTCGTGTCGGCAAGCGCAGCATTACACCCGACAATTATATCCGGCTCGGCTTGGCGACCAAAATCGGGCCGCTGGTCTTCGTGCTTACACCCAGCGGGCAGGCTCTATTGGTCGTCCAGAACGCCAGCCGGAGCGCCTCGGGAAAGAAGCGCTCAGCCAAGTCGCTCCGGAAGGATGGCAAACTGCGGAAGGGTGAGGTGGCCGCCGAGACGATTGTCGCGTTCGTCGGCATTCGGCGTACGTCTCGACGTGCGCGGGTCGACGTGCCGGCCATCATGCGGGAAGCGCAGGCATCGCTGCCCGAGCTGATCGAGCAGCAACTGAGGCGGCGCTGAGCTGGCTGTTCAGTCTACATCGGGAGCGGAGCTTCGCCAGTCCAGAGCAGCGCCAGCTTCTCCGCGATGGCTTTCCATCGCGCCACCCCGGCAGCATCGCCGTCGAGGGCAAGCGCACCGATTCGGTCAGCAATCCACACCGCGGCCTGATTGCCGTGCTGCTTTTCGATCGCGAGCGCACAGGCCCACAATTCCCGTTCCGGTGTTATCATCCGGCAAGGTATCGCACGGCAGAAACCAACCCCGCTACGAGCGATCCGGCGACAAGGGCGCTCAATAGCCAGAACTCAATCGCCAGTGCGCGGTCTCGCCAATTTCGTTCGTGGTTCATCCGGCGGGCATGACAGGCCGGGATTTTGTAGGAAAGCAAAAAGGCCGCGCCCTGTAGACGCGGCCTTCCGGCATATGGTTTGCCCCCACCTTGGCTTCTCATGGTCGCTTGAGTCGCCAACGTTGCGGTGAGCATATTTGAGATGGACTGGTCGTCAACCGCCTTAACCGCCGAGGCGGGTCATTTCGGGACAACTTCGTCCTCCTCGACCGGCTTGTGCTACACCATCTTCCCTAGCCGCTCGTCAAAGCGATCGGAACTGGTTCTGCCTCACTGGTGCTTGGTGCCGATGATCGGCTCGGCCGTGAAGACGTTGATAATCTGGCCGGGTGTCATGGTCGCTGATTTGCCGGTGATGATAGCAGCGCCGAGCAGCGCGCCGGCGGTGTTGCCGCGACCTTCTTGGCGGTGCATTCCGCGAAGTCGGTACGTGGCCTGGTTTACCCGGATGCGATCGAACGATAGCTCAAACTTCGCCGATTTCCCGACGATGCCCTTTCCGGTGCGCCAGGTGACGAGGGCTTCGACAGGCGAGCCCCGAGGGATCAAGACAAGGCCCTGATATTCGACATCGTTGACGACTAGGAACTCACGGGTCGTCCCTTCCTTCATTTCCTTCGATGTAATCTCATTCGCCGGGGTAACCTGCACTAGCGTGTTGATCGGCAGTGTGACGGTTTTGGATGCGTAGGCAGCGACGGAAGGCGCTTGTTCCTGGGCAACGACCGGCGAGGCGACGGCGACGGCCGCGCCCAGAGCGACTATAAATTTCATGACGTTCTCCCCCGAATCGCTGAATGCGACCCCTTTGATCTGGGCGATATACGCCTAATTTCTTAGCGTTATGTCAATGCGATGACGTCGCCATTCCGGAGGGATCGCTTCGGAGGCAGGCAACAAAGTCGAGGCCTTCCTTGGTCATTCGCAGCGATGATCTCGCCAGTACCGATCCCAGCGCGCGGCATATCCACCACGGATCATGGCGCACGAGATATCGCCGGAACGGGGAGAGGTGCAGAATGCCGCGGTGCGATTGCCGCCGGCACCGCCCGCCGATCGGCAGCGCATTGTCGGACCTGTCACTAAGACGTGGCCGGTGGAGCGCGTGCCTGTGCGTTTGCCAACCAGATTGACGAGTTGGTCACGGGACGCGCGAGGATCAGCGACGGGGCAAGGATGGCCGGGGCGGCACGTTCCATCCATTTCCCGCGCAGCGATGCCAGAGAGACGGATGTGCGGACCTTCTGCGCACCAGATCGGCCCGTCGCCGTCGTAGACGGCCGTAGGTGTGCAATCGAAAGATTGGCCGGCAGGAACGACGGCGGCGGCAAGCAATAGTGCGGTGATCATCCAGCGCCGTTAGCCTGAACGATCGACGTTCGCAGCCCTTCTGGTGTGACCCACCACAATGCCGCGAGCTTCTCTATTTCATCAGTCGTCGGCTCCGCGTCGTCATTCAATTCCTCGATGCGCGCGCTAGAGATGCCCGTCTTGCGCGTTATCGTCTCCCATGGCGTGCACATCTGACCAAGCCATGCGTCCAACCAGTGATCGCCGTCTGCGATGCCGCTGGCGACGGGGTGGTCTGGCGAATAGTCGACGACTTGCTTTTCGATTGGGCGCTCGCCCTTCCGGTAAACCATATCAGGCGGCTACCGAAAATAGCACATGGAAGCAGGAGTTGGCGGGATCGCGCTTCGCTATTTCGTCCTCTGCCGCATCGACCGCAGCATAATACGCCTCGCATGCCTTCAAGCTGGCGCCATGCTCGCGGAAATGTTCGTCGTTGCGTTCTTCCGGCTCAAGGCCTTCGGCGAGCAGCAAGTCCACGCCATAGGCTCCGACTGCATCCGCGGCTGTCACTCCGCCGCGCGACAGAGCCGCATGGGCCGCCGCCAGCGCCGCATGGCGTGCTTCGGGTTTGAGCTTGTCCTGATCGAACATCTGCAGCGAGGCTTCGTTGTCGTTCATTGATCAGTCCTCGTGCAGCCGAGCGCGGATGTCCGACGCTGCTACTACCAACGCGGTCGCGTGAGATCTGAGATCGGCGTTGCCGGTTTTTCGCCGCATGACTTTTTGAACCGTTCGGCCTTGCCTTCGAGATAGTCAGCAATGCGGTCGGCGTCTGGCTTTCCATTATGCCCGGGCGTCATGCGTGCACCTGGTCCGCCCGAAACGAGATCACGCTGCCCGGCTGGGTTGCGCCGAGCTTGCGGGCTGCACTCAGCACCTCGAAGACGTGTTTGTTCGCGCGAACATGCTTGGGGTCGATGCGATAGCGGGTGTAATCTTCGGAGGTGAGCCGCTGAACATCGACGCCAGCTTCGCCGAGAATGCGATACCGGTGGGTCAGGTTGTCCAGCTCGGCCGCCGTCACGCCATGCTTTTCCAGTACGCCTTCGACCTCAGCGCGCGCTTGGTCGACCGCGGCTTGGCTGACACCTCTGCCAACGATTTTAAAGCCGCGAAAGCTGATTGCCTGCACGTCCATTTGTCTTCTCCGACTCGATTCCTGATTGCGCAAATGTTCCATGTCTGTTCTCATTTGTCGAGTCATGAGTCGGACCCTCGTAAACCCCATCAGCGACCTGTTCGATGCCGCGTGCCGGCATCGTACCGTGAAGGTGTCGTGCCATTGCGGGAACGTCGGCATCTTCGACCCGCACGCGCTGTGGTACTTGTTCGAACGCAAAGGGTGGAACGACAAGCTGCCTGCGGTGCGTAACCGGATGCGGTGCCTGCAATGCTACTACGCGAAGCGGAAGCGGACGTTGGCCGCGTTGGAATTGGGCGGGAGAATCCCACGCGGAAATTGCCCATGCCGGATATCATCGAGTGGAAGCGCCAACTGAGGCGCCGACGGTGACCGCACACACGAAAAACCCCGCCGAGTGATGGCGGGGCTGTCTGAGTTTGGAAGTGAATTCTGGAGCGTCTACGACTTGGGCTCGGACGCCGTTTGCTTGATAAGAATATCGAGCTTTTTGATCCATCAGGTCTAACTTTGCGTCTTGTGCTTTGTCGGTCGCCTGCTGTTCAACCTTCATCTGGCTGACCAAGCCGCCTGCGCCAACGCCGCCGTCGAAGCGGTCGCCGCCGAATGCTAGAATGCCCAAGAGGGTCGCGATAATCGCAATCGCTGCGCCCCAGATGTTATTTCGCATTGTATCTGCCGTCGGTAATTTATCAAATTTCGAGGTCAGCCGCGATTCACACGCCTCATCCTTCGCATCGACATAGTCTTTCCAATTTGTCGTCGGTTCCATTCCACCGGTTCCACTTCCTCCGCCAAACTTCGGCGTCGATGGCGACGCCAGCACTGGCTTGGTAATCATATAAGCTTGGCCAGTCGAAATATCTACCACACTGGAAGATGACGAAGGTTCACTCACCGTCGGCATCCAAATTTAGCTCCGGCTCCTCAGCAGTTAAAAGCACGTAGTTAAAATATCGCACGTACCCGCATCGATTGCAGTGCAACATGACCTGAGGATATGATTGACCGCCGATCCCAACGTTTCCGTTGGGCTCCATGATCATAGGCGTCACTAGATCGCCATTGAGGGTCACCGTTCCCTTGGTGCCACACGCCGAACATTGGCCAGCATTTGGCACAAACTTGTTGATGCGCTCAATCGCGATATCGGCCCAATTATCCTCAATTTTGCCGTCTTTCACGAATCCCCCTTACCATCTTCGCCGTTGTGCAGGCAAAGGCGTGGGAGTCAATGATGCTTACGTTGACTCTTGCGACATCAGCGGCATCATCAACTAATGTGCAACCTCTACACCAACAAAACGATGGTGCAGGAAACGGCGGACCTGTTCGGCGCGACGTCCGATCGCGGATACAACGTCGCTGAGGAAGTCTACCCCGGCTATCCCGGCACGATCGTCCGCGAGCACGAAGGCGCCCGCGTCCTTCAATCCATGACCTGGGGTTTCCCCGTCCGCCTCAAAGGCATGAAGCCGACCAGCAAGCCGAAGCCGGTCAACAATGCCCGCGACGACAAACTGCTGACGCCATTCTGGAAGCACTGGTTCACAACGCCGGCGCAACGCTGCCTCATCCCCTTCACGGCCTTTGCCGAGGCCGAGGGTCCGAAAGGCAGCATGATGCGCACATGGATCAGCGTGTCGGATCAGCCGATCGCCGCATGGGCAGGGCTATGGCGGCCGTCCGATGAATGGGGCGACTGTTACACCGGCGTCATGGTCGACGCGACCGAAGAACTATTCGATATCCATGACCGGATGCCGGTGATCCTGCACCCCGACGAGCACGATGCATGGCTGAACGCGCCCGCCGAAGACGCAATTGCGCTGGTACGCAAATATCCGGCTGGCAGGTTGGTCGTTGATCGGACGGTTGAGCCTTGGTTCAAGGCACGAGCGAACCGGATCGAACGTCCGACGCTGATCTAGGCCGCGAGCCGCCAGAGTCGGCGCGGTAGTAGCAACCTCGTCTCCCGATCATAGAAACAGTCTGGACTTCCGGCCGGATGCGAGGAACGCGTTTCAGGTCAGCCGATGCCCTTGTTCGTCGAGCGGCCGCTTAAAAATAAAAGCGCGTCGAAACGCCGACACCCATAATGACGGCGACCAGTTCCCAGCCATCGAATCCAACTGCTTCCAGTTCGACAGCATTCATGTCGTGATCGAACAT
>FUIF01023374.1_pt1 | contig 16408 bp, 5 predicted proteins | sample 1003461 | NCBI WGS metagenome assembly FUIF01 (sample SAMEA80401918, study PRJEB19352) | marine metagenome | reverse complement strand
TTTTTCGCAGATATTCACACGGAGGAAGTTCGCCTCCTCCATGACAAGACAACACGCGAAGTTGCTTCGTCTTTTTATCGATTCTATTATTACTCAGTCCCCTTGATGTCATTGCCATAGCAAAGGAACCAACCATTCCAATTCTATCTTTTAGAGTTTTCTTTGTTACATCTTTTGCAGGGGCAAACTCTACTTTTTTTCGTTTGCTTTCTTCTTTGCTTTTTGTTTTTCGATTCGCTTGTTAATGTCATCCTTGGACATAAAGACACTCCATTAGTTGATAAAAGACATTCTATTTAGAACTGCTGAGGAAACATTGAGATTTGTATAGTCTACATCAGTATTTATACCAGTCAAGATTATTCTGATTGTTTTATCGTGTTTAATCATATCAATATCTGTAATACCACCAAAGATATACTCAAGCATCTTCTTGGCACTACCACCATTTGCGTCTGTTACATTACTTAGATCGATTGTTTCACAATACACAGGATTATTGCCTCTGAACGTCGAGGCTGGAGTTGCAAGGAATGTAGTATTATTTAGATCACTAAATCTTGTAATTGCAATGGTCTCTGCTAGTTTTATTGAGAAAGGACCATAACCAGATTCTGGAACAGTATTGTTCTTGAAACTAAATCTATTCAACGCGGTGCTTGGAGATGGAATATCTATGTTATTCTTAATACTATCGGGAAGATCACCTTCCGACAAAACTCTATTGGTCGATGAAGGTAAGATAAACCTATCGCCGCTAATGTTGGTTGCATTGTTTATACAAGAATCTAAATTAATGTAGTCAATAGATGGACATCTCTCAAGGTTTAAGTTCGTAAGAGGATTTTTCTGTAGTTGAACGTCCAACAAGAATGGCATATTACTAAAGTCTAAGACACTGAAGTTACACCTCTGAGCATAGAATGTTTCTAGTTGAGGATATGATCCTCCGATTGAAGATAATGATTCATTGTAACCAACCCTAAGATCGGCAAGATAAATGCTATCATCCTTGAGTGTTAGACTAGTTAAATTATTGTATGCAACATCTACACTGGTAACAAATTCATTGCCAGTAAAGTTTAGGGTGGTTATTGCATTATGATTTAGTGTGACTCTTTCAAGTGCCTCACAATTAGAAACATCCAATCCATCTAAGGTGCTTCCTCTGAGATCTAATGCCGATAAGAAGCGGAAAGTTTGACTCTCAAAGTCAGATCTTAAATTATCATAAACAAAACCCTGAAGTCCTAATTGCCTCAGTTGGGTCATTCCCCCGAAGTTAACATACTTAATTTTTCTACTTCGTGGGAGATAACCATTTCCGCCAGTCCAATATAATTCTGGTTCATTCATAATCAATCTATGAATAGAATCCGCAGGTTGATTTATTTCTAAAGTTACGCCCTTGATACTCTTAAGTGTTTCTGGAGCAAATGGAATGGTGAACGGTTCCTTCTTATCCACTCTAAAGAAACACTGCTGTCCATTGTTGAACTCAGCATCAACTCCTTGAATTAGGATGTCATCCAAGAAAGTTCCAGATCCATCAGTATGATCAGAAACAATGAATGTTCTAAATGGCTCATCGTAGAAATTATACTTTAAATCCCCTATGGGTCTGCTGTCTGTATATTTTTCGCCTGTGCCTGGACCTCCCCCACCCTCTCCTATTTCTGGAGGATCTGTGTATAAAACAAAGGTATCTTTGGAGAAGTTTGTATTGTCGTAGTATGGCATGGCATCTACGGTGGGATCTCCGCAAGTAGACCCAGCCCACACATCTGGTCCTCCTTGTGCATCTTGTCTTGCAAAAACTCTCAATGCTGATAGATTTGGTTCCTCTGCAACAACACACTTACAGTTAGCGTTGATATTTTCCTCTACGTCGATTGGTTCTAGGAACGCTACTTTACCACAATCTCTATCCGCACATGAAGTTCCAGGCCCGTGGAAAAACCCGCTTACACTCTGACATTCCAAATAAGTCTTACCATCTAAACATGTATTTGGATCCGTACAGCAAGAACCAGTTGCCACTGGTGTAGTTAAACCTAGTTCTTCGCATGTTTGACAAACAGGTTGCCAATCACCATGAAGAATTTCACAATCTGTTTTTGTAAAATTATCCATACATACAGTTTGTCTTCCTGTATGATAGGTATATTCATTGACTGATATTGAACCTCCTGTGGTTCCTGTCCAGTAAGAAGCACTTTTTTGACTATCAATTCTACACAATCCCAGTGTATTGTCTGCAAGTATTAGCGTTTCATTTGTAGTACATTCTGGTTGAGTGCAAGTCTTGCCAGGTCTCCAAATTGCTTCTAGTTTCCTGTCAAGATCACTCTCTCCCCAGTTTGTATTTTGTCCTGCCGAGATTACTTGCATATAGTAATCTCGTTTTTGTTGTAGTGCCTTTGCACATTGATACTCAGTCTGCATGTCTCCACAGGTTACAGTTGGAGTGACATTATCGTAACTAGATTGAACACCGTCTACTATATGACAACTACCTGCTAGAAACTTTTCTTCCAGTCCTGTCAATACTTTGTTGGCAAATAACAACCCACTTGCTGGTAAAGATCTGATGTCATCACAATATTGTCCTGGCCACCATTTTCCTTGTAACTCTGAACATTGTTGTAATGTCTTTGATTGACAAACATATCCTTTACCTTCTTCGGGTTCAAACTGACAACCACCCCACATAATTGCCTTATTGATATCACCATCAGTAGCACCTACAATACCACCGACTCCTTCACAATCAGCCTCGGTGTTATGTAAGGTAACCCAAACAGGTTCATTTGAATATGTTGGCCCTACTTCTCCCCTCCAACGTCCGTGATTATCGCCATCTTTATAGTAATATTTTCTGGTGGTTGGTCTAGAACATACTACTGATGCCCCATTAAGACCATTAGGTTCTCTACTTTGCTGTTCTGATGTTCTGGACCGAGTTCTATCTGATGTGAATGTTGCTGTCTTACAATCATAGTTTCCATTAACCGAACAATCTGTTCCCTCACCAATCCAAGTTCCATTATTTGCAACACAATCAAACTGTGTTAGTTGACCAATACATTGTCCTGCTCTACAGCAAGCACCAACAGAAACTATATTGTTTGTATTATTACATGGATTAGAAGCACATTGAACTGCTAATCCTGTTTGAACACCATCATGAAAAATACCTCCAAGATTAGTACAATAATCAGAATTGCATGTATCAAAACAAGAGCCATCACCAATACAACAGGCATACTTTTGATCTTGAATTGCAGATAGTTTTTCTTCACTTACCTCTGAACACAATTTACTACTGAAAAATTCAGCATCAAAATTTGTTTGTGTAATACAATTTTCTATTAGTATATTATCTGTACAACTACTACAGGTCTTACATGCTCCATGTAGATCAGAAGTTAGTGGTACTTCTGGATTGCCTGGAGTACCAGAGGGACAACCCTGATCGTCGCATGTAGAATCTTTACCTCTAAATATACCTAAGTTTCTTTTGCAGTCGATGTACTTTACATTGTCCTCACAAACATATTCTGACCCTGCCACGGTACAGCAAGCACCACGATCTTCACTGTCTGGTTGAATTGCTTTTGATCTTGTTCTGAATTCTATAGCCATGCTTTACCTTTAGATATATCTCATTCTGTATAACTCGCCTCGTTTGGACACACTCAGTTTAACCTTATTATCTATTCGTCTAAATTTTGAAGGAGATTGTCTTTGTCTTGTAATTGGATTGGTTGTGCTGAATGGGTTAGTCCACTGTTGGGGAAGTTTAGGATCTACGAAGTTTGGACCCCATACATCATTTGCTCTATCTTTACAAACTCCATTGCTACCTGAAGGACCAGCGGTTGAATTTGCTCCGCCGCCATTTCCACCAGTAGCAGGGACACCTGTTGGTGAGGTTGGGGGTTGGTTTCCTGCACAACTAGTTCCGCGAGTTCCTGCTCCAAATCCAGCAGGTGCTTGTGATTTGTCGTAAACAAATCGGCAACTACTGAAGACATATTGATCGCATGGTCCTCCTGCCATACTGGGACATATGGGAGAGGGAAGACAGTCACAACCATCACATGCAGATTGGTTTGAAACTTCGTCTAGAGTTCCTGCTGTTGCCTTTGTTGTGTTGTTTGGATCTGGATCACATGGCCTTCCGTCCGCTTCACATGCGGATGAAAGACAAAGACCACAAATATTTTCTGCTTCCCTGAGTGGATCTATACAAACGCTATCATTGCCAGGTGAGCCTGAGTCAACCCTCGAACCATCTATAAGACTGCAATAAGTTCCATTATCAAATGGCACGTATGTATCATCACATCCGCCTGGTGGAATTTCACTACCACATGAACGTTCACTGTGATAATACACACCAAGTTCTTCTAGTTTTGCTCTATCCTCTACGGGACATGGTTTCGCTTTACATCCGCCTGGATTCTTACAACAATCCTGCCATCTATAAGGAAGTTCAAGACCGTTTGGTGTAACGTATGGGTTGCCTGGTTTAGGTGGAATATTATTTGGATTATAAATTCCACGCACTGGTTTGTATGGACCACTTCTACCATCCCAAGGTCTACCGAATGATGGAATGTTACCATCGAAGTCACACTCAGTACAGGTGATCTTGATATCATCCACTATACAGTTTTCACATGACGATGGGTTGCTATCATCCCACACATCATTACTGGGACAGTCCAAAGTCCAATAGGCACAACAACACGATCCAATAAATTTACTCTTTGGACACTTGGACATGAAGCATGGATCTGTGCTGAAGGTTCCCTTGCAAAGTTCTTGAGCCCTTTTATTTGGATCGAAGTTTTCGTCATTCCTCGACACCATGAATTTTCCGTCGTTGCATTGACCACCAAACAGACAGCAAGAACCCTTGATCCATGTGCTTCGCGGATCAATTCCTCCACCACCTGCTCCGCCGCCACCTCCACCGAAGCCACCGAAACCTGTAAAGTCAAAAGCATCATCGTCATTGTCTGGTTTCTTTGGAGGGTCGGGTGGGTCACCTTCACATGGTGGTGGACCACCGTCAGGACAACAAGGAACTCCTGTATTACAGCCACACTCGACATTGGGGTCACAACAGTCATCATTCGGATTGCAACAGGAAGGATCATTTGGATTGTCACAACAAATACTTCTACCTTCGCCTGTTTCGCAATTGCAACAGTTCTGTCCCTGGCATACACAATCTTCACAAGGCCCCGCAATGGAACAATTTACATTATCACACTGCGACTGATCACCCATGAATGTTCCTCGAAGTTCGCCACATTGCTGGGGTGTTATTTGATCGATACATTCATCATTACAAAGACAACATGCTCCTCTATATTCTTTCTGTGGGCAACAGATATCACAATCTTCTACGTCCTCTGTCCATTTGCTGTTTAGGAATCCAGCACACTGAACTTCTGTGAGTCCTGTACCATAACACTGACCATTGAAATCATTACAGCAAGTACCAAATTTAAAGGGTGAGCAAGCGTCGAGACCATCACAAACATCACATGGCGTTTGTGGTGGTATTACACTTTCATGGGGAACAAAATAACCATTGATAAGATTACAAGAAAGTGCAGTTGCTGGAGTCAGACAAACAGGTCTTGCTACTCTTTTTGGTATTAGATTTGAACATTCAGAACAATCTTCAACTATTCCGCCAGGACAATCTATGGTACCGAGACTAAGAGGATCGTCAGTAGGAATACATTCACCCCCAACATCACAACCCTGACAGCATTTATTGTTTAAAAGAGTAACGCGACACGGATCATTGAAATCAGATCTATCTCCACAAGATGTAGGTTTCCATGCGTCATCACCATACGCGTTAATACACGATGCTCTTTGACAACCATCAGTTGTTCCATAACACCTATGGTTTCCGTTTGATATAGGAACACAACAGGATCCTAATTCTTGAGTACATGTACCACAGTCCCCGGGGGTGTCGGCTTCCTCAACACAACACTGGGCTGACCTAACCTCGGAACTACATGGACCTTGAAAACATAAGTAACCGCATTCTCCGCCGGGACATAGTTCTCCATAGTTACCATCACAAGCCTCATCATCTGGATTATCGACACAGAAACATTCATCTACAATAGTATTATCACTATCATCACAAACATACTCAACAGAAAATTGATCAACACCAGAACAACATGCTCCTGTTTCCCCAGCACCACAAACATCATCTGTTCTATTTGCACAGGCAACATCTTGTTCAAACAACCCACCAATAGAATCACAATAAGACTGATCTACAAAATCCTGACAATTTAGATTTGTACAACAAGATCCTAGAGTGCTTGCTTTAAATACATCAACATCCCAACCATAACCAGTCTGAGTGGCGAACCAAGTCTTACCGTTATCAATTGATGCTAAGTTTACAATGTCAATACCACTGGTGAACTTAGGTGTTCCTGCAAAGAAAACATTATCAGGGAATGCTATATTATTTGGCCCGTCCTCGACGACCAAAGTAATGTTTTTCATCTCACCATAATTAACACCATCATCTGATCCCAAAGACAAGCCAGGACGTTGATCGTAGGACCAAGTAATACCTTCGATTTGGAAAGGTGCTTTCACCTGAAAGAAATTATTATTCGTAATATCTAAATTAATTCTACCACTAACTGTATCTGTTGACTGAACTACACCTCCACAATCACCAGCAACACAACATTCAGAGGCACTGTGAGAGCAACTACACGAAGATCTACAATCAAGTCTAAACCCTAAAGCAGTCTGATCTACACCAAAACTTTGACAAGCAGGCATGACGACCATACGAATTTTGCCAAACCACGGATCTATGGTATTCTGGGATTCAAACATGTCTTCAGTTATCTGTAAACAATATGAAGCAGCAGTATACCCTTCTATTCTCAATGGTCCCGCCGTACAGAAAGGTTTTCCTCGGAACTCTTGACCTATAAATTCATCATTTGATTTACAACCACTATCGTATATGATAGCATCTTCAGTTGGACAAGGAATTGCATCACCATCGGCTGCAACGTTCCATGTTAGTGGGTGAACACCTGCAATATACCCTTCTTCTTCATTATCATAAGGAGTATTGAATCCTGTAATTCCTCTGCGAATTTCTTCATTACCATATCCTTCATCTGAGAAAGATACATTTCCTGAAAGGGGATCGCTGAAATTGATACTATTAGCACCCCATAACGGATACTTTAGTTTTTCTGTTATGCTTGGGTTGGGATGTTTTGTTCTAAGTATGACAATTCTATCAGGCACATTTTCTGTAGTAACACTAACACATAGATTTCCAAATGTAACACCACCCTCACTATAACGAACCAGAGAAGATACATCAAGAATATATTCTTTTAGACTGTCTCCATCTCCCTCAATCCTAAAGGTCTTATTACAAAAAGCAGAATCAAACTCATCAGTAACTTCATCTATTACGTTACGGAACTTGAGTGTAATTGAATCACCTGTTCCTGTGTTGTCAGCAGACGCTCCGAAGAATGTTCCACTACCGCCCTGTGCCTTCCAACGAGGATCTAAGTGTAGGAACTCACCAGTCGCTCCACGATCCACATAACCGCTAGTGGCACCACCCGTTCCGCCGATAAGAATCTGAGTATCAGTAACATAAAGTTGAAGATCCCCAGAAGCAGATAGTCCTCTTAACTCGAACGTTGTTCCTGTTCCAGGCCCATCAGATTGACTAACGAAAATTCTACCAGAGGAGCCAATGTTTTCTGCTCCTGCGGTTAGTCCAATGTAAGAACCTAAACCATCTGTAGATGTTTGATTTGTGGGACGATCTTGTTCTGTTACTGGAAAAGCATTTGGCCCTGTAACGGCATCTATAACAACAAAACTAGAATCTGAAAAAGTTAATTTTACTTTTCCTGAATTATTATCATGAGGATATTCATACTCAATTAAGTGAGGAGAGTTTGCACCAGTAGCACCAGTTGGTCCTGTGTTGCCTGTAACACCAATAACCCCGGGGGCCTTTACACCCTCGGGACCAGTTGGTCCTGTCACTGGTTGAAATGTACTATATGCCATATAATCCTCTAGTTATGTATATCATATTTATCAGAACACTATCAGACAATTATCCTCGTCACCAATTGGTGTTGGGGGATTACCATTACCCAGACATTCATTACCAGTTCCGTCTCCGCTGTATGTAAACTCAGCACCGCCAAGTGGAAGAGTAAATACTCCACCGCAGTTTTCGAGGATAATATAGAAACCATAGCCGGCACCTGCTAATAAGCCTGTTATGTTTCCTAACGAAACTCCGCCGTCTTTTCCATCAAGTTGAGTTGGAGTAATTCCGAAGTCAACTTCCTGACAACATAGATCCCCATAAATACCATATTCAAAGTGTTCTAGTCCTGATGCACAGATGCCTTTATTACTTCCCGTTTCACAAATCGCTGTTGTGATATCTGGTATACAGACGGGAGAATGATCCGGTGGGATGGGGGATAACTCATCGATTATAATTCTAACGGCAGTTCTCTCGCTAGGACAAATTAAATTTCCAGTTCTATCGATACAACTTATCATTGTTGCCTGAACAAATGGCGATGGACACTCACAACAAACATTAGTGGTTGATTCTGCACAGTCGGTTTGATTTGGACTAGAAGCAGGAAGAGCCTGTGAGAACGGCTGTCTTGGTAAGTAAACATCATTAACGCCACATGTTCCCTGAAGTGTAGTGAAGTTACAGTTTCCTATTGGTACAACTTTACAGTTGACATCAACTTCATTACCCTTTGAGTCTCTGACGTAGTAGCAACAATTTTCGTGAGTTGGACTTGGTTCCTCATTACATATTTCACAAGTAATCGGATTTGTTGACCAAGATGGCTTGAATGTGCTATCAGCATTTAGAGAATTAAGACAGTGGTATTTTCCAGTTGGATAAACACACACAGGATCTGAGTCTGATGATGGCTTGTGACAGCAATAACCCCATGCTTGTGTTTCGCAATTTGTTGTGTCACAACCACCCTCGACTGAAGTGTTTGCATCTGCAACTTTGCCTGAAGTATTCTGGGGTACACCACCAAACAATGGAGTACATGCACCAAAGTTATTTTCTGCTTCGCTTAGTTCTACGCAGGTCAATTCTCCGCTAGTTGTATCTCCGAAGCAACAACTAAAGACTAGGGGTTGTTCGCATGGGTTTGGAGTGCATGATTGACCCTCAGTCCATTCATCGACTATACGATATGATCCACCACTGGGTACGACTACGCCTGGTTCCAAAATGCTGGCCTGATTACAATCTCCATTTTCTTCACACAAAGAGCCGCTTGGATCACTACATGTCAAATCATTAGCAGTCCATCTCGCATAAATAATATCTGGTCCTTCGAGTTGACAGTTTCGGAAAAATTCTTGAGTCGTAACTTCGTTTGGAACCCCGCTATTGTTTATGATTTGATAACAACAACCGACAGGATCACACGCTCCTGTGTCTATGGGATTCTGTTCCCAAACTCCACCACATTGTTTTTCACATGTATATGTGTGGTTGGTAGTTGTACCGTCTGATGTACAACAATTACCGAATGGTTCTACTCCACACTCACAGGCATTAGTTATACAGATTGTTTCTGGTTGAGTCCAGTTTCCGTTTGATCTCTGTAAATCACATACAGAAAAAGTTAATTCTTCACAGCCACTATCAGAGCAACATTGACCTGTTGGACATGGATCAGGCTCTGAACAACTAGAAACTAAAGTTTCGCCTGGACTACAAGTTTCTTTCTCTGTACACTGACCAGTAGTACAATTATAGCATCCTACTGTGGGCGGATCGAATTCTTCTTGAAGATCATCTAAAGATCCACACGCTGTACAATTTTGCCCGTCTCTACATAAAATTCTATTCTGACAGTTAGTGACGAGTAATCCATACAACTGGTTATTGTTATTGTCTTGTCCCCTCGCAAGTCGAATAGTTTCTTCAACTCTTGCTTCCTTGGTTCCTGTTCTAGTTGGCAACTCATCGACGCAAGTTCCATCGAAGCAAAGACCAAGATTATTATTTGTGCTACCAACTAGTGATGTGTTTTCATCAGCACCATCAATACCATAAATCAGTGGTGTGTATCTTCCATTATCTTTTGAAGCACCGATTGTACTGGCAAGATCATTTTGACCCGCGATACATTCGCCACTTTCAGGGCATATAACAGGAATATGAGTGAAGAGTAAACCACCTGGCACCTGTCTCTTATTATCTGTTGTAGGATCCCCGTCGTCATTTAAGAGATTGGGATGTTCTACTTGATCTCTAAAGTTGACGAAGAGAAGATCCTTATAGACACCACTGATGCCATCCTCACAGTTTGGAACTTCGTTTCGCGTGGCCTCAATTCTGGTTCTGCATTCTACAGAAGAACTATTAAAATTACTAACGTCGGATTGTGAGAATCTTCCGAAGTTTATGATGTTACCTGCCAGGGCGTCCCAGTCTACGTCGGTGCCACAGAATGGATTATCATTTGTACAGTTTCCATCATAAACATATTCAAAGTACGATTCATATAAAGCAGCAGCATCCTCAGTCCACTCGCCGGCTCGATGACACCACAATCTTCCGTTAACCGTATCAGTTTTCATGACCCAGGCACAGAAAGAATTCAAACAAGGTTCGCATGAGAAGACTGCGGTGTGAGAGTCTCCGGATTGCACAGCAGGCCAAGTGCTATCTGTTCCTGGCCAGACTTTGATTCTTTCAGTACAATTGGGGTCACCACCACATGGAAAATATTCGTTTTCAGGCCAAGTTGTTTGTTCACAGGTTACTGCTTCGTTCTCGTTAAGAAGTGTTATGAAATCAACTCCCAAGCCTTTTCCACACAAACCCGTGTCATTCGCAGAGAAGCAATCGTCTATCGTTTGATCATACTGAGTGACACCCTCACAAACACTATCATCGTTACATGCGTAACCAACACCATAAATTTTATCTCGGTTACAATATGCTTTAAGTGTTCCAGCAGCAATGACATTCGGTGATAGAACATTAACGTCTGTATTACATTCGGCTACCTTATTGTGACCGACACAATATCCTTGTGTTAAATCGCCACCGCTTGCAACGTGAGTTGGGTTTAAATTAAAATCGGTTGGACTTGTCTTATACCCTAGAGGGTCGTATGCATCGACTGGCTCTCCCGTTGTTGTATTGATGTCTCCAGCGTAGTAGTACATCTGCTCGGCAAGACCGCCAGCACAAAGTTCTTCATTTGCCTTGTATGAAAGAACTCCTGCTCTAGCACAGTTAACTGTTTCTATGTTTGGTACTTTTGGATCTTCGCAGGGTGAATTAGTAGCACATGCGGCGTCTAGATTATCACCAAAGTAAACCCCTCCAAGATCAATGCAATCATACTCGTTCTGGACTGAACACTGTGTATCATTAACACAACAGAAACCATATTCTAGAGGATCTGCACAAATGATGCTTGGACTTCCTAATCCAGATTCTCTGTGGTTACTGAGATTTAAAGAACAATCTGTTGAGAACACTCCTGCATATTTTGCACCATTTACAATTTGACCAATAACAAAAGCGCCACTGTCGTCATCGTCTGCTAGTAGTTCTCTATAAACCGCTAAACTTCTTCTAGTTGATAGTGTGTCGTCGTCAAGTTGTGTTGAAGTTGAATTACCCGAATCATCGATCGTAAAGAACCTATTTCCTTCTTTTCTAGTTGATGTCCAGAATTGTGGAATTTCAGGAGAATCTTCTATTAAAATACCATCGAACAGATAATTCATAGCGACAATATATGCCATTTCAGATATACTTGGAACATACTTATAATTTTCTGCTCCCTCACCACTGATATTCAGTGACTTGGCCCAAGGCATCGCCTCTAGATTTTCGTTGTATACAATTCCATCGTCATCATACCGCTCGAAGTATGTGTTGTGATAACCATCAGACATTCTATCACAACCAGTTGGTCCAGAAACGAAGTCAGTATCAATACTAGGAAGAAGTTTCAGATTTCCTGATGCTCCTGTTATACCAACAATCCAAAGTCTCCACTTCTTGAAGGCTTGCGAAGATGAGTCACAGTTACAACCAATAGTGGTATCGCAGATCGTACAATCTCCAAACCCCTGATTCCAAGTTCCATCAGTACATTCGATTTGAGTTACTGGATAATCGGGTGAGCAGCCATCGGGTGTGCAGCAGATTCCAAGAGGAATTGCTTGTCCTGCACAACAATCTACATTACCACAATTAGTTCCAGCACCCATATGAACACCACCTTGTTCAAGACACTCGGCGGGAGTTAGTGGGTCAACACATGTCTCAGTAAGACAGCAGGCTCCTTTGGTAAATTCTACACATGGATCTACAGGTCCATCTGGACCTTCTCTTACACAAGGTCCATCACTTACAAAAATTCCTCCAAGTTCAGCACAAATGGTTGATGTTGAATCAACTGCTCCACTACTAAGGCAACAACATCCGAGATCTTCGCATGGCTCAGGACATGAGAATGTGCCACATCTTTGATTTAGGAAGAAGTTTCCTCCAACTTCTTGACATTTTTGTCTAGAGAAATTATAGCAGGAGTTGTTTACACAACAAGCACCAAATTCATCAGCACATGGTTCACTGAAACAAGTGATTCGATCAAAAAGTTCACCTTCACAATCAACATCAAAAGTATAATCTCTACAATTTCCGTCTGTGCAACACGCACCAATCTTTAGATTATCTGCATATGTTACACCATAGTCTTTACCAGCAACAAAACAATGCCATTCTGTTCCCTTATTGAAAGAAATACAGTTTACAATGTCGGTTCCAGATTCTGTAAATGTAGGGCCTTGATAGAACTTGAATGGGTTACTCGCAGTATTGAATGGGTTTCCGTCTAAAGCCAAACCGCCATTCTTAATGATCATTGTTAGGTTGACAGACTCACCATATGTTACACCATCAGAACTATCAAGAGCAGTAAATCCAGCATTTGTATTTGCAGTTGCAGTGCTAATTGTAAAACTATTACTACCGACAATATAATGAGTGTTTGCTTCATTGGTATCTAGAGTAATAGATTCGTTTAGGCTTGGATCATGACGTTTGACTAATTCTTTGAAGTCACCTAAAATGGCATGAAGAGAATCTGCTTCCGCACTTAATCCATTTGACTCTTTGAAGAATGTTCCACTAGCCCCAATAATGTAATTCTCTCCACCGTAGTAGAGAAGTTCTCCTGTACCACCAACAATCTGCGACTGCTGTCCTGAACCTATGGGTGCAGAGATTTTTAGTCCAGCAGGAGTCGTTAGTTCTTGAATTGTAATATCTGGATCGTCGGTGACTATTGATCTAAAGTAAGCAGTTGGTCCACTAACTCCTCTGAGAATACTGGCACCTGTTCCAAGAGTATCAATATCAATTCTGGGATTACAAGGAGAACCTAAATCGGGTAAACAAGGATCTCCTAGAGGAATACATGTGCCACAACAACAGTAAGTATTTTGGCCTCCAATACCTCCAGATGGACAGTCAAAACCATTAGAGCAAGAGTCACAAACGACTCCACCGATTCCACCATTAGGAGAAGCAGTTGGTCCAGAGATAGGACCAATGACAAAGTATTCTCCATCGATATTTACTAAAAGTCTTTCATTACAATTGGTAAGACCACCATCGGCACTAATACCAGAACCAGTTGCCCCAGTTGGTCCAGTCGATCCCGTAGTTCCCGTAGTTCCCGTAGTTCCAACAGAACCATCGGGTGCTGTTGGTCCTTTTGGCCCCGTTGGTCCCATTAATGTAAAGATGGAGGAGTTGCCCATAGTGAAGTCCTGATTTTTACTTAGTATGTAGTAAAGAATATATCTACATTTGGATTAGATTTCAAAGGACTTCCATACCAAATAATTCCATTATCATTCTTCTGTCCATAAGAAACAAACTGATATATATCAGTTGCGTTTGTGAGAACGGGTCTTTCGTTGTATGGGAAAATCCAGTTGGGTGGGAATGTATCACCATCCAAAGTTGCCCCATCTTCTCTTCGTGTGAAGTCTCCACCCTTGACTATGAGAGTAAAGGCAGATGCTCTGTTTGTGTTGTCACCACCAAAATAATCCTTGAACTCGGCGGTCAATGGCGTGATATCATTGAACTTAACAAAAGGCGCTTCAGAAGTTCCAGCGGGATCTGTTCCTGTCTCATCTTTATAAAGTTCATTAGCATCAATAACCCAAACATTTCCCCAACCAGCAGACGCACTATATGGATCACTTTGAATTGTAGAACTACCAAGATGAAGGCCTGGATTTACATTGAACTCTATAGTTCTTGTGCTTGATGTAATGGATCCACCGCTAACCTCAGTAATACCGAAACGATATCCAACCTCGTTATAACTACGAGATACGGCTTTGATAGTCAGACTCTCTGCGTTATATTCAAATCCTGTCGCACCTCGAACTAGTGGCGTTGCTTCTGCACTGTTTCCACCAGATCCGCCCATGTAGGCAATTTGTCCTGTTTTTCCAGAAGTTGGAACAGGGATCGTTCCATTACTGGCATATCGAATAAGAATTTCATCTTCTAATTGTGTTACAACAAATCCACCAGTTCCTGTGATGGTTTTTAGATTGATTCCAGTTCCACAGTCAGCAGTGAACGTAAGTGGTTTATATGGCCCTGTAGTTTCTGAATAGACTTCAAAAACAATATTCCCTTGAGGGCCCAACTTACTAGGATTAATACAATCGATAGTGGTTGAAATACCAAGATCTTTAAAAACTACATCACCGTTAGTGAAGGTTGTTCTTGCAACATATGTTCCAGTATCATTAAAATCTGAAATTGTTATGTTGTCAATAGTATAACCACTCGCTCCAGTAACACCAATGGAGCCAGTGTTGCCTATAGGCCCTGGCTCTCCATTTGGTCCTGTGCCACCAGTAGGTCCAGTAGGTCCAATCCCACCTATGTTGTAACCAATTACACTATTTGACATTTATCACCCTGCTGATACTTTGAGTATTCCACTATCGGAATATATGGAGCCTGCTACGGCTGGATCTGAAGTAGGTAGGTCTGTAAGAGAAAGGGTCTTGAGACTGAGTTGATTGAGGAATGAAGTATAACTCGAATCACCAATACGAATGATCCAGTTTGTTGTAACATAAGGAGGCAAGTTTTCGATGGAGGTCAATCCACTAGAACTCTCTTCCGAAATTCCAAGGTCTGTTTGTCCTGTTATGTTCGATACAAGATTCATGTTGATCTTGTCTGATCCACCTTGTTTATTTAAGCCACTTACAGTTGTATCTGCGGTCGCTCCCATGATAAACTTATCTGTTATATCAGGAGTAAGAACAGAATCTAGAGCAACTATGTTTGGAGTGGCTGGTATAATATTTCCACCTTGAATACAATTCACTTCAACCCCAGACTGGAATCCAACAGGACTCAAATCGCTCTGTGTAAATGTTGCCTGTCCGCCTTCTCCACGAACACCCTCGACCAAATTACCTGATTTTTGGAAACTTGTATATTCAACAAGAAGAGTATTTGTGGTTCGTTTTATTACCTTCGCTGAAATGTCTCCTCTTTCTACCGTTTCACACTGAGGAGCCTCTGATGCAACAAAGGTGAGAAGATCTCTGAAACCATAACGCTTGTCAATGGTTGAAGCAAAATCTGGATATGTTGTTGCGTCAATCGCAGATCCATCACACAAAGCCCATCCAGTTGGAACCTTCGATGCGCCCGCAGCAAAGGCATGAATAGATCCGATTGGGTTAACTCCGCTCATATAAACGGCAGTATCTCCACCTAGATAGTTACCCACATAGCTTTTAACGATTACCTTTGTCTTGTGTTACACCACTAATGTTCACAGATGGGAGACGAACCACAACGGTCTTCAGAACGGATCCTGCGTCGTTTGGTGGTGTGCTGTCCATAATACCTGCGGTAGCAGAACTAAGGAAGAAAACTTCTGCCCCAGTAGAACCAGCAATTGTATTATTTGCCGAGAATGTGTTCATAATAATATCACCAGCCATAACGTAACTGAAGATACTATTTGAGATTGCTCCATCTGCAACGACACCACAAACTTCTGCATTCGCTGGACTATCGGCTTGTGCTAAGGTGTATCCGTTTGACGCAACATCAAAACGGATTACGTTTCCTGCGGTAAACCCGTGTGACGCCTGAACCACATCAACCTTGAGTTGTGATCCAACTTGAGTTACCTCTCCAGCAATAGGAGTGCCTGAAATATTTGAACTAGATGTATTACAAGTCATTCAATGACTCCTGTGTTAAACT
>FUIF01019378.1_pt1 | contig 16414 bp, 8 predicted proteins | sample 1003461 | NCBI WGS metagenome assembly FUIF01 (sample SAMEA80401918, study PRJEB19352) | marine metagenome | reverse complement strand
GCCACTTTTGGGGGTACGGATTTTGGGCTTACCTCACAACCAAGTTTTGACTTCTTTAAAAACAGAACACAGCCTATGGTAGAAACTGGGTACACATCCATAGAAGACATGAATCGCGCAGGGGAGGGGGAAAAGTCCATACTGCTTCCCGGTATGGGTGTTCCCGGGCAGGGTTACATTGGGTCAAGCACCCGAGATTTGTTATCGTTTGGCCCGAGTCTTGCGGCCCCTGCCATGGGCTATGCCGAAGGCGGCGAAGTAACGGGCGATAACGAGAAAACTATGATCGCCGATGCGGTCAGTGCGGTAAAAGGTGAGAAGTCTCAAGAGGAATCAGCGGTTGTATTGGGGCAGTTTTTAGCGGCTTATGGTGAAGACGCGCTACGAGATTTAGTAGACAAGGTGCAGTCTGGTGAGTTGGATGATACAGTAGAGCGTTTCGCTAACGGTGAAGCGGGGGAAGTCAACGGACCGGGCGATGGTTCCGGCGTGGATGACAAAGTTCCTGCATCCCTTGAAGGTCAGCAAGATGTATTACTTGCCGATGGAGAGTTTGTACTGCGCAAGAAGACCGCAGACGCACTGGAAAAGAAGTATGGAGGCGGGTTCCTCGATGCTATAAACGAAGCCGAAAACGATGCACCGCGCACTATGCGTGAGTACATGGCAAAGAAAGCGTAAGGAGCTAATTATGTGTGGCGGTGGTGGTACAACATATAATACAACAACGACTAACAGCGCTGCTCAGGCAGATTTGCCAGAGTGGGCCAAGCCGTATTTTGAACGGAACCTTGCAAAGGCAGAGGCAGAGTTTAACAAGCCCTACGAAGCCTACACAGGCGAGCGCATTGCAGGCACCGACCCTAACGTAACAGCCGCACGGAATAACATGCTCGGCATAGCTGATACTGGTATTCCGGGGTTAGGCGCAGCAACGGATTACGCCAAGGCAGGCATGGATCGCGCTACTGCGCTTGGGCAGTATGATGGCGGTGACTTCTCTGAGTTTGGGTACTCCGACCCCGCAATGTTCACTGGTGAAAATGTTTCTCAGTACATGTCTCCGTATCAACAGCTGGTTACGGACCAACAAAAAGAAGCAGCGGTCACAGACTTCAATCGTTTGCAAGGTGCTCGAGATGCGAAAGCAGTGCAAGCCGGTGCGTTCGGCGGTTCTCGCCAAGCAGTGCAGCAGGGTCTTGCAGAAGAAGGGTTATTGGGTCAACTGGCGAATATCCAAGCCAAAGGCTCTCAGAGTGCATTTGACGCCGCCGCAAAGCAGTTCGGTGCCGATAGAGCTGCACAGATGACTACAGAGCAGCGGCGCGCAGCTGAACTTGGACGAGTAGAGACAGGTGTTGAGGCCTCAAATCAGTTTGGCACAAACGCAGGTCTCGCAGCACTTAAAACTGGCCAAGGGATCGCAGGCGACCTTACTCGGCTCGGCGAGCTTGACCGTCAGACAGATATCCAGAACGAACAACTACGCGAAGGTGTGGGTAAAGATATACAAACGGAAGGCCAAGCGGGCCTAGACTTAGAGTACGCTAACTTCCTTGAACAGCAAGGTTACACTCGTGAGCAGATCGGCAACATGACCGGCATCCTTTCAGGTCAGCCTATCGCTGCAACAGGCACAACGACATCTTCAGGCACAACTACTAGTCCGCAACAAAACCCTAGCACACTTTCGCAGGTGACTGGCGCGGGCCTCTCTGGATTATCTCTGTATAAGGCGTTCCAATAATGCTTAATATGATCGACACTCAAGACAAGCTCAAAAACTTTTCTGAGCAGCAGCTTATCCAAGAGATGCAGCAGCCTTCCGGGTCTGCACCGCAGTTCATGGTTTTGGGTGAGATCGAGCGCCGCAAGCGTATGCGCGCAGATACGCAGAAACAACAAGGGTTAATGCAGCCGACTGTAGCGCAAGAAGCTGTGTCGGCAGCGGGTGTACCACAGCAGGGCATCGCACAAGTTGCAAAGTCTCTCGCGCCGAAGACTGACATGACACAGAACACCGGAGTGCCTAACGCTCAAGCCGCGAGTCTACCTGCACAGCCGAATCAGCCACAACGTATGGCCGACGGTGGTGTTGTGCGGATGGCTGAAGCGGGAAGACTATCGGGTGGTACTATATCCGCTATTGCTAACTTAAAAGTTATGCGTCCAGACTTGTACGAAGAGTATAAAAACGATCCTGAGATGCTTGAAATATTGGCAGCGGGCTTTCAAAACGTAGCCAAAGACTCAGAAATGACTGGCTTGGAAGCGGTGTCTGCTCCAAGAGAGAATGACCTTATTAAACGTATGTTTAGCGACCCTACTCGGGGCGATATTATCGACCAGCAGAAAAAAGACGCTAGAGAGTTTGGTGAAGATTACGTATTGGACCAACGGGCGCAGTCCCTAGTAAACCAACGGAAAGCAGCTGCTTTTGGTGACGACATGCTATTCGACGACCCTACAAGCCCCGAAGGTAAAGCGCGCGAATATCTGGGAGGTAGCGTAGTGCCTATGCCCGGGCCGGATCAACCTTTCACAGAAGGACTCGCTTCGCTTGCAGCGCCTGAGCGTCTAGCTGATCCAGTTCTATCAGCAACGATAGATGGCGATCCCCGTGCGGTTGATGACGCTAGTGACTTTAGTAATAACCCACGCCGAGGCGCGGCACGCCCCCCTGCCATACCGGGTATGAACGACGATGTCCTACCTGAAACTAGTATTGCTAACGCTAGGGCTGATGCAGATAGAGACGACTTACTGAGATACCTGCGTGGCGAAGGTGAAATGAGTTTCGTAGAGGGAGTGGTTGATGAGGCTGCAGGGGAAGATGGGTCTCGCAGGTTAACAACGCAAAACCTTAGAGACCCTTCTATGAGTATGCGCAATCCTATAGGGGAGTTAATGTTCGGCGATGAGCCGGGAAGCTCGCCAAGACAGGACTTGAACCGCCGAGCTTACGAATACATGCAGAGGGATAAGTATACGCCGCCGGAGCAGATTTACGATCTTGGTCCTAAAGGCCGCTTGAAATACGAAGAAGCGGGGGACGACGAGTTTACCTCTGTTTCTAACAGGCTTGCACGGGAAGCCGCTGCAGATGCGCGGACTAAAGAAGACGCTTTCTTCGCGGCTGAAAACGCTAGATTCGACGCACAGCGCCGCGCGGATCAAGTAATTGGTCGTAAGATAAGTGGCGATCAACCCATGGACCTTAACACCCAACTGGCAATATCAGTGGCGGATACGATTACGAACTCTACACCCGGTTATGACGAAATCATCGAAAAGATGCTATACGCCAGAGGTTTTGGGGATAGAGCGGCACGTAAGAGAGCTGACGCGGCTGAAGAAACTCTCATGGCTATGCCTGTAACGGCAGACCCAAATAAATCAGAAGCTCAAAAAGCCACTGAAGCTGCAGCACTTGCTGACAAAGTGGCGGGAACTGACAAACCTGCGGGCGGTACAAAAGGTACTAGCAAAAAGAGCGGGATCGCAGCTGCTAAGAGCAAAATGGATCAGGATAAGTGGTTGGCACTGGCGCAAGCGGGTCTCACTCTGATGAGCACTGGTGATTTCGGCAAAGCAGGGTCAGCGGGCCTAGCGGCGCTTCGAGAGTCTGGAAAAGCCGATCGTGAAGAGCGTAAGCTGAATGCTGAATTGATGCTTAGAGAAGCACAGCTGGCTGCGGCCAACCGTAAAGGCACTAGCGGCACTGCGCTAACCGCAAACCAACTCTTGTCCCGCGGTAATGACCTTATAAAATCTGGTCAGACTATGCTTGAAAATGCAGGCGAGGACGTAGATGCTGCAGCGGAAGCAAGAACGCTAATTATGGCGGGTCAGGAATTAATCCGTCGTGTGACTGGTGGCGTGGCCTCTTCAGGGTCAACGGGTGCAATCAAACTACCTTCTGCGGGGTGAACTACCTATGGGCATTTTTCAGTACATCGACCCTCAAACGGGACGCAGCTATAACTTTGAGCATGCTGGAGAAGCACCGACTAACGAAGACTACGCCTACATTTCGAGTTTCTTAGATCAAGAGCGCGAAGAGTATGCGAAGACGTATCAAGATGTTTTTGGCAGAGAGTTCGAAACTCCTGATGACGGTACCGCTATTGGCCGCGGCCTTGCTCGCGGCAGGAAGCAAATCAAGGGGGCTTTTGGTGAGACCCTTGGTACTCTCGGTGAACAGACTGGGCTAGGCTTTTTAGAAAGCTACGGTACTGGGCTAGAAGAACGCGCCCGCCAAGAGCAGGGTATCTTGTCCCTAACGCAGCCTGAGCGCATGCAGTCCACTGACGTCGAGGGTGTCGGCTCGGCTTTGACTTACGCAGGTGAACTTGTTGGTGAGCAACTACCGCAGTTGGGCCTCGGTCTTGCAGGTGCAGCTACTACAGCCGTGGCGGCACCTGTACTTGGCGCGGGAGCATTAGCTACGTCAGCGTTAGGCTTTGCGGCATACGGTGCGGCACAAGCACCAATTCTGTTCGGAAACAACATACAACGTCAAGAAGACGAAGTGGCTGCGGGTGCGAGAGACAAAGTAGATGTAAGCGATGCACTGACCGCCACTTTCGGCCAAGCCACACTTGAGAGTATCTCCGGTAAACTGTTGTTAAAGAGTCCTTTTAGGGCCATAGGTAGCGATATGCCCGGTGCGAAAGGTTTGTTCGTCCGTACTACAGGCCGCGCTACCGGCGGCGCTACCACTGAGGGTTTGACTGAAGTTGGGCAGCAAATGATGGAGCGGGCGCAAGCTGGCCTGCCTATCGACGACGAAGCCGCTATTGCAGAATATCGTGAAGCAGCGATTGCAGGGGGTCTGATCGGTGGCGGCGTACGTGCCACAGGTTTCGGCGAGCGTAGAGATATAACTCCTGTCATACCCGAAGCCGAACTAACCCCAGAGCAAGAAGCTCAAGCTGCGATACAAGCCGAAGCGGATACTGTTTTGGCCGAAGAAGCAGCTCCCGAGGTCGCAGCTGTGCCAGCTGTTGAGCCTACTACGGAACTGACCCCCGCACAGGAAACTGTCGTGGCGGAAGAAGGGCCACAGGCGGAAACAATCGTCAAAGCAGCAAAGGCTAAAGTTGCTGAGTATTCAGCCCCCACTACTGTCGAGCCTACCGTCGCAGATGTAGCATTGCCGGAAGTAACTACGCCTACCATAGTCACTAAAGAGATGCTTGATGAGTTAGGTATATCCACAAGCTCGCCTCTACGTAAAGCCAAGGCTCGGAACATAGTAGGCCTGCCCGTTACCGATGATAAAGTAAAAAAGCAGTTGGAGGCGTACGTGAAGACATCGAACGCTCCTGCTAAGACAAAGGCTAAGGTAGCGGCGTTGTTAGGAGACACTGATGCTACAGGATTGGGAACAGGAACTGGAACTGAACTTACCGCAGTTGGAACAGGCGCTGAAGGTAGTGGACTTAGCGTGGAGCAGCTCGAACGAGCTAGAAGTGCAGCTGGAGATTCCCGAGAGCTTACAACATCTAACGAGGCTTCAGTGGGAGGAAGTGTGCCACCTACTGTCGTACCTGCAGTATCAACAGGAGAGCAGTCCGATACACTAGAAGATGTATCCCCGGAAGCAGTTGCAGACCTCGCGCAAGAAGTCGATGCAATCGTCACCGAGCCGGTCACACCAGTACAAGCTACGCCTGCTATGGAGCAAAACGCGATACCCGGCCAAACCACAGGCACAGCGCGGCAACTTATACCGGGGACTAAAACACCTGTAAATAAACAGACATTACAGCCGACAGGGGCACCGCAATTTGTTGACGCTGCGTTTGAAGCACCGCGCGCCGAACCTGTCCAAGTACAAGCTGCGCCAGTGCCACAGGCTCAACTCCAAGAAGTTGAAACCGCGCGTAGCGAAGAAGCTCAGGTAAAGCTCAATAGCTTGTTTGAGAGCAATCGAGGCCTGCAGCCCCAGCGGCGTGAGTTCCATGACACTCAGATCGACCCACGATCGGCCCCCGATGTCACTACTGCAGTAGATAAAGAAGGTGTTTTGGAACTACTTAGCACTCCAAACACTGACCTAGATGCGTCGGGCAGAGCTGCCAAGCTGTATTTCCAGCGTTTCCGCAGGCCTGTAGACGCCGTCGCCGAAATCGGTGCAACTGCAGTTGTTGGCCCTACACAGTCTATTAAGAAAGACTACACACCCAAAGAGTTCGCTTTCTATAAGGGCATGACACAGCCTTCGGCGATGAACGCACGTCGTTGGGTACACGCCAACATGTCTGACAGCACCATTCAAGAGATGATCCGTGCGCGCCGTGTAGCTAACCGCGACACTAGCAAGTTTAACCCGTCCGATGCCTACATTGGTGTGGTTAAGGCCGCTAAGTCTATTCAGCAAAAAGAGGACAACGCCCTCAAGAACCAGCTGAACCGCTACCTCGCATCCCCAGAGGTAAACTACAAAGCTCCTGCGGAGCCGGATCAGGCTTTGAGTGGGCAGGCTACTGGCCAAATGGTTGGTGAGCGGCAGACTGGGCCAATTACTAGCACCTTTAAGCCCGTAAAAGGGCAGACGGCTTTTGACTCCTATATGACCCGCATGGGGTTTAGGAAGCGTAAGGTACCTAACAAAGACGAGTTTGTTTACTTCGACCCCGAAAACGACAACCGAGTTCTACCAGCGGAAGAAGTACAAGAGTACTATGACGGGCTTACATATACGCAGAACGAGCTAGGCTTCTTGCTGGTTGACTCCGTACATGGGCTGGACATGGCGCTGCTCCCAAGCGTACGTAATGCCGTACAACGTGGCGACTTGCAGTTTGCCTTGAACGCTATTGCGGCTACAAACCAAGCGAGTCGTGTTCGTCAGATCGCAGCCAAGCTGGCCGAAGTTGTCGGCACTACGCAGGTGCAGGTAGTTGATGACCTGTCACAGACGTTGGGGCGCAAAGCTGCTGGTTTGTTTGACCCCGAAACCAATACGATATCCATCGACGCTACTACCGGCATGAACGTGCATACTATTCTGCACGAGATGACCCACGCAGCTACCTCGGCGTCGCTGGCAAAACGCGGTACACCAGAAACCAACCAGCTAAAAACACTGTTTAACGCAGTAAAAGAGCAGCTGGGTGAAGTGTACGGCACAGCCAACCTCGACGAGTTCGTCGCCGAAGCGTTCAGTAACCCTGAGTTTCAGAGTGCGTTAGCCCTTACCCGAGTGGACGGCGGCAAGATGTCAGGCTGGGAGAAGTTTACAGGTACGGTTCGACGTATCGTACGTAAGCTGCTGGGTCTTACACCTAAAGCTCCTGACACTCCGTTAGATCAACTTGACCGTATTGTTAACGGCATGCTTACCCCGTCTCCAGCTACACGGGCGGCACCTTCGATATTGTTAGCCACGGCAACCCCAGAGGGTAGCATGAGTGTCGCTAACGCTGCGATTGAGGCTGTGCCACCAAGCAAGCGCGCCGAGTATGTAGAAATGGCAAGCGACGTTGTCTATAATACTAGCGAACCTGCCCTGCGCGGCGTTAAGAATATAATTTTAGGCTCGCTCGATTCCCGCATCCTTGCGGATGTTGCGAAGAAGAAAATACCGTTTGCACCTGAGTTGAACATCCTGATCCGTAAGATGAGTGGCGCGATGCGTAGCCGCTCTGACAAGCTAGACGCTATGGTCGGCAACTACGCAGCATGGGCGCGCAAGAACAAAGCAGCTGCAAAAACCCTGAACAACATTATCCCGAAGTCCACCGCCCTGCGTGTAGACCCATCGTTGCCGCGTAGTTTCTACAGCTCCTATAAGACGGCGTACAACGACCTCACTACCAAGAAGTCTGTTGTGAAAGAGTTTAATTCCGAGAAAGCGCGCCTAGCTTGGGTGAAGAACTTCAATGAGAACCAAGACCCCGCCAAGACCACCAAGGCGAAGAACATGAAAGACCCCGATCCGCAGGATTTGGTGGCCTACGATGCACTGCGCAAGCAGTACGATGCTATGGGCAACGAGGGGCAGGCGTTCTACCGTCAGATGCGTAACTTCTTCCAAGATACGTACGATGAAATCCTACCCGCCCTCCGTGCTCGCCTAGAAGCTACTATCGGAGATGCACAGATACGGGCCTCGGCTTTCGAAAAGCTGCAGGATATCCTGATGAAGGAAAGCGGCATCATCAAGCCGTACTTCCCGTTGATGCGTAAGGGTAAGCACCGGCTGCAGTACACTTTCATTGACGAAAACGGCCAGCCAGATGTATCTGTCGAGTACTACCAAAACCGCAGAGCGTTGGACCGTGCCTTCAAAATAGCTGAAGGCAAGAGCGCCGCAGGGACTAAACCTGAATACACTCGTGCTGACCAGCCGATGAATTACAACTCTGTGCCAAGCTCCTCGTTTGTGTACGACATCCTGAAAACTATGGAGGCGTCTAAGGACAGCTTCAAAGACCCTGCGCAATACGATGCAGCGGTACAGAGTGTTGTAGACCTCGCGCTCGATGCAATGCCGGAGCGTTCTTTCATGCAGGGTTTCCGCAGACGTAAAGATGTACGTGGTTATATCGGCGACACGACACCTACTAAAATAGGTGACACCGAGTTCGATGCCCTATCTATGATGAAAGAGAAAGGCCGCGACCTGAACCGCCAGATCGTGCAGATACAAGCGTCAGCTGACATCGAAAAGTTCCGCAACAAGCTCAAAGAGGGCGGCTACCTACAGAATCCTGAGACTGCAGACATTGCACGGAAGCTGGATCAGATCGCTGCGTTCGCCCAGAAACCTAACGTGCCTCGCTGGTCGCAGGCTGCCAACGCTGCTGGCTTCAACATGACCATGGGTATGAACTTCTCGTCAGCGGCTATTACCTTCTTCGATGTGGCTATGAGCGCCATGCCGATCATTTCGGCGGAGTACGGTGTCAGCAACACCGCGTCTGCGTACGGCGCGGCTACTAGCCTGCTTATGAACGCCCCCAGAACACGGGGCATTATGGTGACTGGTCCCGATGGCCAGCCTGTAGAGCAAGAAGTCAAGATGGGTATCCAAGGCAAGTCGATGTTTAACTACACTTTTGACCAGCTGCCCGAAGCGGAAAAGGCAATCCGCACGGATATCCTGATCGAGACCGCTGCTGACCAAGGCCAAGCCAACCAATCCATGACGCAAGAGAGTCTTGAGATAGGGCGCGATGCTCCTCTGGAGGGCGTCAACAAATGGACCAGCGCCATGTTCCACCACTCGGAACGCGCCAACAGAGAAACAACTCTCCGTGCAGCCTATGGACTAGAGGTGCAGAAGCTGCAAGCTGAAGGTAAACAGCTAACCGAGCAGGACTACAAAGACGCTGCGCAGAAAGCTATCGAGACAACTGAGTTTACCCTTGGTTCGACTGCTGCAGCTGGCCGTCCAGTATGGGCACAAAGCGGCGTAGGTAATGTGCTGTTCTTGTTTAAACGCTTCGCGATCGCCAAATACTACATGATGTACAAGTTGGGCCACGACTCCATCGGCACTACAAACATCGAACGGATCATGCAGGAGCAAGGTGTAACTGAAGCCGAAGCGCAGCAGATCGCAAACGATCGCAAGATTGCACGGGTGGGCCTGCGTAACTTCCTTATCACTACAGGCGTTATGGCCGGTGCGGGTGGCATGCCCATGATGGGTACGTTTGGGATTATCTACAACATGTTTGCAGATGATGACGAAGACGACTTTGAAGCAGCACTGCGTAAGTATACTGGCGAAGGCATATACGGAGGACTAGCTAACGAGGTGCTTGGTATCGACGTTGCAAACCGTATCTCGCTTAACAGCTTGCTGTACCGTCCACCGCTTGTTGATAAAGACCAAAGCCCTCTGTGGACATTCGCAGAGCAAGTCGGCGGTCCAGTTCTAGGCGTTACTCTTAGTGGCCTACGTGGCGGCGGTGAAGTATGGCAAGGATTTGTCGATGGAGATATGCAGGGGGTCAAACGTGGCGCAGAGACGGCAGTGCCTGCAGCCATCCGTAATTTCTCTAAAGGTTGGCGGTTCTATAACGAAGGCGCAACGACACGCCGGGGTGATCCAATCACCGAAGACATCAACGTATACAACAGCGTTATGCAGGGTCTTGGCTTTGCACCACAGGCTTACGTTCAGCAGCTTGAGTTCAACAAGAACGCTCGTCGCCGGGAAGAAGCCGTTAGCAGCAGACGTACGAAACTCCTGCGCCGTCATAACATGGCGCAACGCAACGGGGATCGTGAAGAAGTGCAGCGCGTCCGCGGGATGATTAAGAAGTACAACGAAGGTCTACCCGCAGAAGCGAAAAAGTCCCGTATCACATCGGATACACTTGCACGTTCCGCTCGTAGCTTCGAACGGACGACTGAAAAGATGAAGGGCGGTATGACGTACACCCCGTTCATGGAGGCTATCGTCAAAGAATACGACAAGGGGTTCCAAGGCTTCTAACGAAAAAAGCCCCCACGCGAAGTGGGGGCCAGTAAGTACTTTCACAGTACCAGAGAACAACATTATGAGCAGTAATGTCGTGTGTGCACTGTTACATAGTACGCCATGCTCGTAAACCTAATTTCCCGGCTTCTATGCAAACCTGTGTCTCAAACGCCCACTCTTTGCGTTTTGCGAGCTTTTTAAGTTGTTCTATACCTTTTTCGGTGTTGATGCAGGGGACGAATATGGACGCCGAGACGCTCATATCCTCCCAGTTTACCGTGATCCGTAACCCGTCGGGGTTTAGATCATCAATTTTCAGCGTTTTCTGCTCCATCTACAACCTCATCAAACCCTTCAAATTTTATCTGCAGAACGTCTTGTGCAGGCATGTTAAAGTCTGTGCCCTTGGTCAGCCGTTTCTTAATCCGCTTGGCGTTTCTCTTCTCTTTGAGTTCGTCCACCAACGAGGCGTAGTTTATCTGCTGATCGGTGCACCATTCCCTAAAGGGCTTGATCCGTAGGAACAGCATCTTGGTATCAGGCTCATACCGTGCGACCAGCGTGTTACGTGGCGATGCCCCGATAGGTACCAACTGATCCAACCCGTTGTCGTTCTTACCGCGCAGGTCTTCAGTACTGTCGATCTTGAGCATGTTGTTGTAGTTCTCTGACAAGTAGTTACCTACGGTCTCGTCTACAGATGCACCGATGTCATTCACGAAACTGTTACGGCGGATAAGTTCTTTCACTACCCAACGATAGACTTTGCCCACATCGTACTGTACCAACCCAAGTCTCTTGGCGATGATTAGCCCTGTGAGGATTACCGCGTTACCGTTCGACCAAAACCTATTCTCAGGCCCGAGGTTGGCAGCTTCGTCCAAACGAGCCTTAGTCTTCTGAACAATAGCTTTGACCTCGTCGCGGTTCTGCATGACCCATTGTATATATTCTGGCCCGATGTGGCCGTAGTGCAGTTTCAAGTCCTCGTGCAGATCAGCTGTGGCCTTCGTGTCTACGTTCATCTTCGGTACTTTAATCTCGAACAGCCGCTGCATCTCCGCTTTCGGCTCTGCCTTCTCCCTGCTCAATATCTCGTACGCACTGGTGTTAGCCGAACTCAATGCAAGGAGCTTCCAAGGTTTGCCCCGCGCACGTTCTTCATTGCCGTTAGCGGATAGCCTGTTCTTCTGACGACCCCCTGACACTTGATACACATACTCAGACATCTCCATGCTTGATACGTTCGTCATCTCATCAGAGATAAGTGGTAGACTATGCATTACCTCCCCACGGTTCATGCGAGAGTTGTGCGTGTCGGCTTTCTGCAACGACAAAAGCTCAGGGTGTCCCCAGATAGACATAGCCGCAAACTGTGCAGTGGTTTTACCGACGCCTGTGCCCCCAAACAGATGCACTGCCATGCTGTTGAGACCCGTGACCGCCATTAGCGGAGAGCCAAAACCGATACCTACTACGTATTGGTGCAGTTCAAACCCGTCTTGGTTGTAAAAGTCCAAGCACTCTAGGTTACGTTCTCTGTTACCTTTCGGTTCGAACGCGTCCATAAACCCTGCGGTCTTCGAAGACGGTGGATTGTAAGTAATCCTGCCAGCTTCAACCAGCTTCTCTCCTAGAACAAATGCGTCCATGTCGTCATCGACCCAGCCAAACTGCCGGTGTGCTTCGTCAGCAACGGTGGTGCGTTGCAGTTCGTCTACCCATTTTGTTGTATATGACATAAGTTTATCTAGAGCCTTTCCCCATGCGGTTACGCCTTCTTTGGCCATGCACTTACGAAACTCCTCACGGGAAGTTATATGTGTAAGAGGCACACTAAATTGCCGTACACCGTCCTTCGGTAATAGAAGGCGAAACAACCAATGTCTCGCCTAGTTCAACGTCGTGCAGACGTCGTGTTATGTATATGTCGTGATGGTAAATAAGTTGATCGTCAGGGTCTCCGTCGTCATTGGCAGCATGCAACCACACACCGCCCACCGCTCCTCGGAAGTACGGCTTCGGGTATTCTGGTATGTCAAAGTCTTCTGACTTTTGTTTCTTGCCGGGCACTGGGGCAGACACAGTTACTTCGCCTTCGCTTTGCCGAATACGCTTGCCCAGTACAATCGGAGATTTAATCTGGCCCCACAACGGACAGTCTCGGCAGGTGCCTTCGTTCAACTCGTCAAAACGTGCGCAGGTGTATGGACCTTTGATCTCGTCCAGCTTCTTGCGCATATCTGCTTCGTTGTATGCAGGGTGTTTGCTCGATATCTTTACTGCAGCGGTGTCTCCGTCACTGCAGAACTTTGCAATAGATAGCCCCGCTCTCCACAGAGGCTCACTCACTTCTGCCTGCTGTGTGGCGATAAACTTCAGCTGCGCACATCCGCGCCCCTCGACGGTCTTCTTGATGATCGTCTTGAAAACATTCTCGGAGTTTTCGGCGTAGGCTTCGTACAGCGCATCGGCACCCAGATCAATCTTGATAACTGGCTTCGACAGGACGCCCAGCTTGGACGTGAACTCGTCAAGCACAACAGGGTCAGGCATAGACACACCAAAGAAGTCCACAGGTAAAGGTGGGTCGCCCTTATAGTTGTGTGTGGATGGTACGCGGAGGATACGAGCCACGTCTGCAGTAACCGCAGGGTCAGCGAGTAGACCGTTATCGGCGCAGGCCTGCTTCAATCTCTCAGCTGCGTCTATCCACTGCTCCGCCGAAACTGCTTCGGTAAGGGGCCAGTATACATGCACCCCACGGCCACTGTTGACCATGAGTGGTTTAGGCAGGGAGAGTTGTTTACAGAAAGCGCGTAACGCATCCACGGCCAGCGCCTGTGAAGGGTACTCTTTCGAGGGTCCACAATCCAGATCAAGGAACAGGGACTTCAACTCGTGAGCATTTATACCTTTACGGCTTGTTGGCTCTTTGTATGTACTCAGGGCGAAGTATACGTCAAACCCATCGGCGTCGAACTTATGTGCGGCGCGCTCTACTTCCTCTAGAGTATCGTAGAACTTCTGGATACGGGCGTCTTCTTTGCTCTTGGCGACGAACACGCAGTAGTGCCCGTTGTCACTAAGTACGCCCCCCAAAAAATCTAATGTGTTCATTGTTGCTGCTCCAAAAATATGTCGTGGCGGGTTCTAAAAAGGGTAACAAACCCGCCACGACTACCTATCGTTTTAAACTAGGCGAATGACCCCTCAATCGTCCCAGTCGTCCACAATAGAAGCAAGATCGGCCTCGTTAGCAGAGGGAGCAGCTACCTCTTTCTTCTTGGCGACCTTTACCGGCTCAGGGGCAGCGTCGATGTCAATTTCATCTTCTGCCACTGCACCATCACGCTGGGTCTGTACCTTGTCGGTTTGGGACACAGTCAACGTAATTGCTTTGATAGCGTCTTCGCTATCTTTCATAGACACTGCTTGCTGCAGTTCTTCTTCAGTCAGCGGACGGACCGGTTTGAAGAACAGTTTCGGCGTGTCACTGTTTTCGTCAAAATACATCTGTGTGAGCACAGCGATGGAGGGCGTCTTGTGCGCCTTGAGGTACTTAGCGTACGCTTGCATCCCCATCTTACCATCTTTGGCTTCGCCGAAAATGGATGTAGCTGGCAGCTGTAATTGATACACGGTGTCGTACTCACCTTCGAGCATTACAGCGATGCGCTGGTTGTACCGGCATGCACGGCTTTCGCCTTGGCCCGAACCTTTGATGTTCTGTGGGCAGTCCATGCAGCGGGACGCTTGACGTGTTGCAGCAGGTACTTCAGCCGCAGGCTTTTGTGTATCAGGCGACCAGCATGCGGGTGGAGCAGGGTTCTCAGGATCGTACGCACCTTGATAGAATGTGCGGGACAGCTTCGCAGCGTTAATGACGACCACGTTTAAGATACCATCGCTTTTAACATTGACCTGCTCACCGCTGACCATTTGGCGGAAACGTCCACCCCGAAGGCTAATGCGTTTTGCACCGCTACCACCGCCGCCACCAGCAAGATTGTCATCTGCTTCTTGTAGGGACTTAAACAAGTCACTGCTCACGAGGGAATTTGTACCCTCAAATAGTGCCATATCTGACATATTATTCTCCGTTCTTTCTTGCTAAGGTTCCCAGTTGAGCTTTTTTTGTTGCGGCAGTCAAGGCTGCTTCTATATCGGGAATGCGGAACCTATAGACTTCCCCAACTTTAAGGTAGGTACTTGCAGGGATATGTCCTGAACGTACCCATTTTCTAATGGTGGCTACAGATACTATGAAGTACTCTGCTACCTTGTGTATATCGACGTACGGCGTCTTTGGTTCTGTCATTTTTTCCTCACAGAAATAGTGTACTCCGAGTCTACGTTGAGTCCTGCCGGTAGTAGGTCAGGGTTTTCCTCTATAAACTGGCGTACATGGGTTTGATTAAGCCGCTTCTCGAAGAACTCTGGGACGTTATGCGCTAAGATAAACGCGTGCATAGATTCCCAATCGCTCGTCCAATACCGCTGCTTAACTGTACGGTAAAATAGGCCCGACGCAGTGCGGACACTATCGACTTCGTGTTCTTTGCAGTACGAAAGTAAAGCGAGCTTCACCTTGTCTTGCTGTTCGCGGAGTTTGCCTTCCTCTTCTTTATACTTGGCGGTTAACTCCGAACGCTTGTCACGTATCTTTGCGTACGTTTTAACCAGCTTCTCCACTGACAATGTCATGTCGTTCTCCATATTATCGTTGTATATACCTTATATGGTGAAGTATCGTGATTAGTCAAGTATTTCCTTGTACAAATCTATCATAGCTGAATGTATGTTGATGCGCTCGTCTAGCATTTTGTATATACGCTTCTCCGCAGCGGAGCCAGCCAGTTGAATTACAGTACATTTATGCTTCTGCCCCGCTCGGTGTATACGAGCGTTAGCTTGTAGATAAGTCTCCAACGAAGAAGTTGGCCCCCACCACACTATTGTGTTCGCTGCGGTCAAGGTCACGCCATGTGCGGCGGACTGCGGTTGGATCACCAACACTCTCGGATCAGGTTTGTTTTGGAAGGCTTCAAATATCTCTGTGCGGTTAGTTGCAGAAACATCTCCTCGTATCACCTCAGACGTGATGCCGTCAGCTCGGAGCTTACTGACCAGCATATCAATCGTATGTCGGAACGGCACAAACACGAGAACCTTTTGGCTGCTCTCGTCGATAGTTTCTCGTAACGCTTGATAACGGCTCTTGATGTCGAACTCTATCGAGTCCCCCTCGTCGGTGTATACGGCACCCGCACTGATCTGCAGTAGCTTGTTCATGTTGATCGCGGCGTTTGCCGAACTCACGGATTCGCCAGCCACCTGCATGAGCATCTGCTTCTTCAGCGTTTCGTAATACTTCTTCTGCTGTGTAGTCATTTCGACGAAGCGTTTAGTATATATCATATCTGGCAGGTCAAGGCACTCGTCTTTGGTGAACCGGATCGCAGGTTGCAACGCTCTGAACACTGTATCCTTGGCAGTCTCTTTAGGTTTGTAAGAGAACTGCGTGACCTTCCACATCACCATATCTCTCCACGCACCGAAGAACCTCGGCACCGACAGAGGATTGACCAGCTTGGCTAGGCCGTAAGCATCGACAGGACTTTGCGCGGCGGGAGTACCCGTCATCATCCAGAGCCAGTCGTCTTGTTTGACTACCTTGTTGAGGGTCTTCCACCGCTTTGTCTGCGCGTTCTTGTAATGCGTAGCTTCGTCAACGATAAAAAGATCAAACCCCCCTGCAGCGATCTCGTCTTTGACCACCTCGACGCCATCGTAGTTAATTATAACGAACTCAGCCCCGCTATTGATGATCTTCTTGCGCTTCTCTTTGCTACCGTGGGCCACGTCTACTGTGCGATGCATAGCAAAAGAGAACAGGTCATTGCGCCACGCGCTGTCCATGATCGACAGGGGGCAGATAACCAACACGCGTTTAACCTTGCCTTGGGTCAT
>FUIF01009369.1_pt1 | contig 16425 bp, 4 predicted proteins | sample 1003461 | NCBI WGS metagenome assembly FUIF01 (sample SAMEA80401918, study PRJEB19352) | marine metagenome | reverse complement strand
GGCTTGGAAGTGGTAAGAAGCGTAAGGGTCGCGCAACGCTTGATTGCTCTTGATAGCCCAGCGTGGTCGGTTGTAAGGTTGGCGAACGCTGACTCGGTAGCCCCACCCAGCGTTGCGACTCGTAGACGCGGAGTTGATGGTTTCTGTCATCGTCTCAACATTCGCATTTGTTACGGTCAATCCTTTCGCGTCGCTCACTTGCTTGATGTTGGGGTCGTCCCACTTGTTTCTCCATCCGGGTGCGCAAGTGCCGTAAAGCGACAGGGAACTCATTTGCGCGCCAAAGCGATGACCACCCGGCCAAAACGCACCGAGTTGATACTTGCGCGACTTGCCATCTGCTCCCGCTTGGTGCGGGTAGTTGCTGTCGGGGTATGAGTCGGTCAACCCGTCTCCCGGCCCCTCCCACGCTTTCATTCGGAACTTGAACGGCCCGTCGCTCATGGCGTAGGCGAACTCGTGGTAGTGAACCATTTCGTAGTGTTCGGGTGCGTGGTTGTAGGCTTTCTTGTCAACCGCCGCATCAACCTTGTTTGTTCGGCTGTCCGAAAACCAAGTCATCGGGCGACCGAGGTTGTAGTGCCACATGCACAAATATGCATCGGGGATGTGCAGACTGTTTGTATCGCGTGTTCCCGAAAGCAACTGCGGTAAGTTGCGCGTAGCCACGCTTGCTTTGGAGTTGGTGTAGATTTCGTTTTTCTTGTTGTAGGGTGCCGACAAGCGCACGACCGCATCTTCTACTGCCGCGGTCCAAAAGCCACTCGTAATGGCAGTTACGCCGTTGAAAACAACGGGTCCTGTCGCGCCTGTTTGACTGATATAGCCGCGGTCTGTGTAGGTCGCAGTCTGCTCAATACCGTTTGCGTCAACAATAATCAAGTGGTGGTTGTAGTAGTTGCTTCCGACAAGAGGGAACAAAGTGTTGTTGCGAACGAACAATTTGCTCGCGCCTTGATTTCCATCTTCAATGATGGCTGTTGGGGTGAGCGAAGTGAGGTATTCGGTGTAAACATCAAGGTAGTGCGATGGATAGCCAAGCATCGTCGTTTGACACCCCACGCCTCCAAGCGTAGAGCGGCAGAACATGTAGTAGTCGTCCGGCTGGTATTGGTCAATGCGCTTCCAATTGTTGGTTGCAAAAATCGTGGAAGACGCAAGGGCGACACTCCACCACGGAACAGTCACGGTATGGCCGGGAGTAGCACGATGGAACATGTTTGGATGATAGGGCATGCTACGCCGCGTAAATGCACCGGAAGATGAGGCGTTGACGCCGAACGGGTTGGCGAGGCCGAGAATGGGTGTGTTGGCAAATTGTTCGCGCGTTGAAGCGTCGTGGTCAAGAATCAACTCGTTGATGAAAATCTCACAACCGCGCGTATCAGCCATTGTCGCTTCGGACAGGATGAGGTCAAATTGCGTGTTGTTCCATTGAAGCGCAACCACCGTAGCCACCAATTGGTCGGTTAGCGTGCGCTTGGTTGTGTTTGTTCCGCTTGGGTCTTCCGGCGCATCGTCGCTTGCGTATGCGGTGTTCTCATTGTTGCCCATGAACTGCTTGCTGAACAGGTTGGGTTGGATGACGATTTGATACGCGCCTACTTCGGCAGGGTCGGGGAAGTTCCACGATGTGTTGTAATTGGTGCCGCTCTCAAGTTGAATGCGATGACCACCCGCTTTGTTGCACGCCGCGCTGTCATCAACAATGCCGTAGCCGTCAAAGCGCAACTTGGTTTCAGTCAACAGCGTGAAACCGTCACCGTGGATGTCGCTTGGCGGGTGCGAAGCCGTCGGACCGGAGAACCACAGCAACGGGTTGTGTATCGTCTTGCTTGTGTCGTATTCAGTCGCACCGAAACAAGCGCGACTTGCGCCGTAGATTTGCTGATATTGAGGGTGAGCAAGGTGGCCGGGAAGGACCGACATGGTTGGCATGACATAGTGGTGGCCCATGCGAGGCAAAGGCATAGGTGTCAATTTGTTGGCCGCGCGAACTGCTGTGGCAGGGCTGGTGCCTGCGGACACATCCCAATCGGTGTTCGGTTTGTCGGGGCTGTTGCCGCTGACCTCGGCATGGTCGCGCAAGCGACGAGCGGCAAAATGTCGCGTTGAGCCAGCAGGGACATAGAACGACGGTTTGATGCTGTCGTTTTCGGATGCGGTGAAGTCGGGCGCAAAAACAACGCCTGTAAATTGCTTGCCGCTAACATTCGTAAACGACGCAATTGCGCCATTGACCGACAGAAAGTAGCGTCCGTCCGGTGTCGGGTCTTGCTTCCAAATGTCAGCCGTGATGGTTTCTTTTGCGGTGATGGTGTCGGTTCCTGTCGTGTCAATTGTAAGGCGATTGAGCGTCATAGCATTGTTGACGATGCTTAATGGCTCGCGCTCGGTGTAGGTGTAGCCCATTTTGGTAATGTGGAAATACAACGCGCGGTCGTGAGGTTCGTATGCCGTCTCAAGGATGTTCCGCGATTGCAGGCTGTTGTTGCTGTCGGGGAAATGATTGGGGTTTTGGTTAATGTGTTCGTAGCCGTCTTGCTCCCAAAACGGTTCGGTCCGCGGTCGTCCACCGTCCGACTCAAACGCGTTTGTCACGCCGCTTACAGGTTGCGTCGGATGTTGCAGTCCGCCGCTACCCAGCGTTTCATGCTGGTAGGCTTGGAGGCGGTCAAATCCTGCGCGAACGAGTATGTTGCCCGGTATGTCATCGTGGTCGGGAAGTTGAATGTGCATGTTGGGCGAAACACCGGAGCCTGCAAGCGCGGGTGCAAGACCCTCATTGTCCCGGTCATGCACCAATTCGTAGTCGCGTATCACTACTCCAAGAGGCGAGCCTCCTTCCAGCGTGTGTTCTTGACCCGTGTCGTCAACGACAAGCATTTCTTTGAACTGTTCTTCTTCGTTCGGTATGGTCAAAGCGTTGCGCACTTCGTAAGGGAATTGTTCAGCGAGTGCAGGATGAGCCAACTCCTGTGCTTGGATGATTGGGAACATAGCGGCGTTCGTCGTTTCAAACGAGAAGCGAACATTGCCGTAGATGGTTTCACCAAAGCGGATGTATTCCGACCCGACCTTGTGAACTTGCCACGGCATAGAGCCAAGACCGCGCGCGTTTTGAGCAGGAAGTGTGAGGTTGCCGCCGCTCATGCGTTTCCAAACAACATGTTCAACGAAGAAATTGCGTGCCGAGTTGCGCGTTTTCCAATAGTTGAAAATGCCGTCTCGGTGGGCCGCGTAGTCTCCGTATCCGTCGTTTTGCACCTTTGCGGTTTCGCTGTCAAAGAGGTTATCGTTTGGGTAGTATTGGTTGTTGGCGTTCTCCAATTTGTCAAAGAAGAGGTCGCCCGTTGGGTAGAGGCAAGTCTCCATTTGTGCAAGCGATGTTGAAGCCGCGCTTGTCCACAAACGGTTGCCGTCGGTGTCTACGGGTGTTGTCATCGTGGTGTCGTGCAACGCTTCAACATGAGGACCAGCGTTGGATTCAGCGTTGTAGCGGTCGTTGTTGAAACGCTCGTTGTGATACGCTGTGACAGTCCCGCCTTGCGTCCCGCCCCACTTGAGTTGAAGCATGTCTCCGCATGCTTGCTGACCGTTGCGCGATGCTTTAGCAATAATAGGCAAGTCTCCCTCGTATGAAATAACGATGAAGTGTCGTTGATGCAAACCAACGGCGTCGTGCGTCGCGTCTTTTGGTTCCCATATTGCCTCGGCATTTTCTTCGTCTCCGGTTCCTGTTGCGAGGCGCAGTATCCATTCCATTGATGACGGGTAGTGGCAAGCCATGCCGGGTCCGTAAGGGTTGAATCCAAGCATTGGATGCCACGCGCCAAGACCAGCCGCGACTTGATTGCTGATGTTGAGGCTGTTGAGGTAAGAGTAGCGTTCACCATGCCAACCTACGGCACCAACTGCGCGCGTTCGGTCAATAGCGTCTGTCACACCGTTGAAGTGAACTTGCGTCGTTGCGTAGTGGTCAAACGGTGAGTTGGACATTTGACCGCCTGTTGTTGAACCTGTTGCGCGCGTGCCATCAACAGCGTTTTGGAATCCGTTGTCCCAGCGCAGGTTGCCAGCCTTTGACCAAACATACACTTTATGCCCCGCTCCTTCAAGAGTGCTAACCGAGCCGTCTCCTCCGCGAGATGGCTCTTCTAATTGAGTGCGTCCTGCTCGGAAATTTTCTCCAAGGATGAATGTTCCTTGCGCTACATCATAGTGAGCGTAGTAACCGTAGTAGGATTTTGTACCGTTGGTGACGCGTATCCAACCATTTTCCGGTAGCGTCATCGGTAATGCTGTTCCAACAGAAACAAGTCCGTGAGGTTGGTCGGTGTAAGTGCCGAGGTTGCCAACATCAATCCAACCATAGCGGTCTTGTCGTTGCGCATCTTGGAATGATGGAAGGAACGAGCCGCCGAGAGCCTTGAGGTTAGCGCGACCGGGCCATGTGTTGATTGCCGCGGCAACCACAGCACCCAACTCTTCGCTGTTTTGGCAACGCGTCGCGTCAATCAAAAACACATCATCGGGGACATCAGCGTTGATGTCATGGTCGTAGTCGGTCAAGACTTGAGAGCCAACGCGGAACATCGTTGCGTTGAGTCCAAGTCGGTCAATGTATTGAACAGCCGAGTTGACCGAGTTGACCAGCGTTGCTGTGACAGGATGCGGCGGGTTCTTTCGCACGCTGTTGTCAAACCATGACCCACCTGCTGTGTAACCACCGTCAAGGTGAAAAATCAATTTGTCTGTAAGAAATTCTGTTAGCGCGCTTCCAAACCTTACAGCCACGCTGTAAAACGAAAACGGGTGCGCGTATTCGTTTGCCGCACTTGATGCCACCGATGATGCATTCCAAAAATGACTGCTAACATATCGCGCATGAAGCGAACTCGTTTGATTGAAATTGCTGTTTGGTGAGCCATAAGAGGGTTCCCAATGTCGGAAGGCTTTGTAGGGGAACACATTGTTTGCACCGTAAGCATCTGTCGGTGGCAAAAATTGATTGCTTGCACCATCAAGCGTTCCATTACTCAATTCGTTCGGGAAAAAGTAGCCCGATTCATTGCCTTGATTGAAAGTCGTTGCCATTGCGCCGTCAAGCGAACAGTATTTTTTGAACGCGGCAGTCCACTTTGCTGACGGCTCAACCGAAGCATCTACCGCAACGCCTTCTCCATACCAATGTTTGGGAACTGCTTGACCCGGTCCAAAGACCATGTAGGCTACGCTGTTTACGGAATCATCGTAGCGCGCGTAAGGATGTGCAAATCGCAGAATAACGGGGGTAGGTTTTGCAATTTTGACATTGGTGTAGGTAGTGTTCGGAATGGTGTGCGAGTTGGTGTTGCCGTCAATGTCGGTGTTGAGAATAGCGTCTTGGTTAGCAAACGGCGGTGTTGGCTCTCCTCGGTGTTGATTTGCAACTACGGCGGCAGGGAACATAGCAAACAGCGCGGTTGTATCAAGCAACGCATACGCTCCCATTTTCTCACCGATGTCTTGCATGCCTGCGCTACCTGTTGGTCCGCTGGCGTAGGGATGCTTGTTGTGCGTGCTGTAATCTACGCGTGAACCATCGTTGATGTCCATCACGACGCCGCTAAATCCTCCGCCGAAGTAAAGCGGCACATGATGGTCAATACCGTCATGCGCACCTCGGAAGTAAAGAAGTGGGTTCCCGCGGCGATTCGCGCGCAATCGCAGACCTTGGATGTCGTTTTCGTATTTGTAGGGTTGAGCGACAACGCCGACTGCAAACGCGCTGGTCATATCGCCTTGCGTGTCGCCGTGATGAAAAGCAATGCGTTGTTGTGCTACATCGGTTGGGTTGGCAATTGAACTCAAAGCCGCGCAAAAAATGTGCGTGTTTTCATTGATGTCCATTCTTCTGAATGGAGACCATGACCCGTCAAGCGCGCTACCTCCAAATTCTGTGGTGGATGTGTGTTCGTTGTGATTGGTGCCTCCACTAATATGTTGTTTTTGCCACGCGTATTGACGCCCGACAACTTCAAAGTGATGCAAATCGCGCAACTCTAACTGATAAGTGTCAGCATTGCTTGAAGGGAATGTCAAAGGAGATGTTTGAGGTGCGAAGCGAAAAGTGGTGGCTTCAAGCGATGGAGTGATATGGTCTCCTTCGTAGCGCGTAAATGTAATTCCTCGGAGGTTGCGTATCCATGCATCCGTGTTCACCGCATTGTTGGTTTGGTCAATGAGAAGAGGTGTTGCTGTGTTTGCATTGTGTCCTCGGTATCGCGTAGCAATGTTAAGCAAGGTGTAGGGAAGGTAGCCACAATCAAGCATGGTTTCATTCAACGCTTGCGAAGAAGATGCAACATTGATGCCACCGAATTGACCTCCGCTACTAAATGATGCGGCAACATGGTCTGCTTCTTTTGTGCTTGCGGCTATGCCCCAATCGCGAGATAATGAAACAGAAAACAAATCGCGCAAAGGCACAACTTGTTTTTCTTTGTTGAAGGTGGTGATACGAATAGCAGTTGCCGCAGAATCCCCCATGATTTCTCTATATGTGCGACCATCCGGCGCACGCAAGTCTGAACAATCAAAATACTGGTTGTTCTCATTGGGGTCTACGCTAAACGCGTGAGCAGTAGCGGCGGCAATCAACTCGTCAGTCACAATCGTGGTTTGATTAAGATGTGGACTGATAATTACAGGAGCGCGAGCATTGGATACGCTGGTTGGTCCACACTTGTTTTGATTGTTGAACCAACTTGACGCCATCGTGTTAGCGTTAAGTCCTTCAACACCGATGAAAGAATGCTCACCGCCCCGACCATTGCGTGTGCGTGAAGTGTAAGAGAAAACAACACCGACATTATCGTATTGCGATGCAGAAGAAGGAATAGCCAACCACACCAACCCGCTATCGGGAAAGCCCATCCAGCCTAACACATCATCAACATCGGGTAGATGATGCCAAATGCCGCCGTTATGATAACCGTAGCCGCTTGCGTCATTGAGCGTTAGCGTATTGTTTGCCGTAGAAGCGTCAACGGTTACAGCAAATCCAGCGTTAGGCGTATGAACGCCGCGCCATTTGTTTCCTTTCCATGAGTATTCTGTTGACCCGGTGTAATAGAAAGGTGTGCCGTGCGCGCCTTTGCCCCACATGTTTGCGCCAATAGTGAACCCGCCTTGCGCAATATCGCGGTCGTCAAAATAAATGAGTGTTTCTTCGTCAATTGTCTTTGGCATCACCGAGTTGCGATGTGAAAATGACTCACCAGCGCGACGATAAATGTAGCGAATAATGTGAGACCTGCCGCGATGGTCAACCATTTTCATTCCGTAAAGCGATTGAGTGCCGACTGCGTCGTCATCGGTTTGAGAAGTAGGTGCGTAAGTGTTGTAGGCGTTATAGAGTGAATCAGTTGTTGCTAAATTCTCACCATAGACTGTAAGAAAACGACCTTGAGATTTACCATTTCCACCAAATCCCCAAATGCCAGCGTCGGGAGCGAAGCCCGGAATGCCTGCGGCCACAATACCACCGAAGTTGATTCTTGCTCGCGCACGCGTCCCGATTTGCAAACCCTCGCGCACGGTGAATTTTTGACCTGCATTTTCAAATGACTCCATTGCGCCTGTGTTTGAAGAGCGTCCTGTTGTTGCTCCGGTGTTGGGCGTTTGTTCTGTTCCAACAGTCGTGTTGAAATTGTCAGCATCGCCAAGGTATAGATTGGTAAAGAATTCGTCCGAAGCCTCGTCAAGTGAAACATATTCGCGAAGCGTTGTGATTGGCGCGAATGGTTTGCCATTTTTGTCAATCGGCATCGGCGCGGGGTGCATGTTTTCTCCTGCTATTTCGGGAGGTGCGCAGTAGAAATTGCGGAAACGACCACCATGTCCAATGAGGAATTGCGGTTTGTATTCCACCTGTCCCTTGCTGTTATCCAACCATACGCAGAAGTTGCGTCCTGTTGCGCCCGGAACGGTGCTGTGAATCACAATGCTGAAACCTTCGTTTCCGTCTGCGTCTTCAACAACACGCCCCAAATGTGCGCGAACATATCCCATGTGAGTTCCGCGGTCAAAGGATGTAAAAGCGTCGTCAGTCCAAAACGGTGCAGGGTCATGCGTTGAACCGGTTACAGCAAAGTCAGCATGTTGATGAGATGCTGTCGCGTCTGTTGGTTCTTCGGTATCAACTCCACCTACCGAAATAGAACGACGGTTGATGTCAAATCGTTCGCCTTCACCCGCATATTGGTCCGAAGGGCGTCGCTGACTGCTACGACCATTAAGCGCACCACCTTGATTGATAATACGAACAACTTCGCGAGCCGCCGCTTCAATGTCAGTCACACCCTCACGCAGTCCAATTTCACCCATGTCAACCGTAAGTCGGCGAACAAAGTCCATGTCGCTCCAATGGGGCAGATGTTGTAGACGAGACTCGTAATGAGAGGTGAGAGAATTAGCAACCGCTCGCTTTCCTTTCATGCACAAAAAAAGCCGAAATAACTCGCGTACCGTCGGGCGTATCAAAGAAAGTTGCGCTGAATTGATAAGCACCGCTACTTCCGTTGACGACCGCTGTTGATGCCGTGAGGTCCATCGTTTCTGCATGTCGCAATTGAGCCGCGCTCAATGATACGGTAGACTGCTGAACTCTCCCTTGTCCAAATTGTGATGTTTCTTCGCCGAACTTGATGAGGTGTTCTGTTTTGCGCGCTTTGCGATTGAAATCAAAAGAGGCGATACCCGATGTGGTCATGAAGGATTGGTCCATTAGCCACCAAGAGCCGTGAGCGTATGCGCCTTCAACAAAGCGCGATTTGCCTTCTTCTTTGATGAGGTTATAGGTGACGCTATTGATTGTTTGTGCGTTCGTGCTTGATGTTGTAGCCTTGTCTTTGCGTTGCGTCTTGAAGCCAGCCGCAACATCAAGTCCTTCAATTGTTGGCGTAGCCGCGCTTGTTTGAACTTGCATGTGCAGGTCGTGGAATGCAATGAACTCGCGGTCGTGCGCGACATCGTAAAGTAAAACTCGCGCGTGTTGTTCGGTGCTAAGGTAAGGGTCAAGGTAAGCAACAACGGGCGGAGTTGTGCTATGTCCAAGTTCTGTCCAATTGAGTTCTATCGTTTTGTTTACATGCTGAACAAAGTTGCGAGCAGTCTCAAGACAAGTATTGCCAATAAGGAAGTTCTCAAGAGGGAGAGTGTTGCGCGCTTCAACTCCCAGCGCACCCTTACCCCCATTGAAACCACTCCACACCTCGTATTCGTTAAGAACACCTCGCGACTTACAAAACATTCCTTCAATTGCGTGCGGGTTGGTGTAGTGCATGTTCATCCAAACCGTATCGCCGTAGCGCAGACCGCCCGGACAGTAAGGGTTGTTCCATGTAGAGTTCGCAATACCGTCCTCTTGCTTGAGAGGTAGTGTGGTTGCGGCATCGGCGTAAATTCCAACAATAGTAAGTATTTCCGTATTCAATGTGCTAAGAGCAGGTGCGCTACTGTCAAGAACAGGATGAGGTTCAATTCGCACACCGTGTATGTTGTCATCAAACGCTGACAGAAGAGTTGCGAATGAAGATGAGGAAATTGTTATTTTGTAATAGCGTCCAGTAGATTCGTTAATAAGTGCAAACGAATAACCGGTTGGCAATTTACCGGTTGGTAAGTTGCCTTTGATGACAAATGTTTGCGCGGCACCTGCTGGGTCGTGTTTGACAGTAGCCAACTTTGCACCTCGCGACTCAATGCGTGGAAGGTGAGGGTTGACAAGCGGCCCTGCTTTGAATTCAACTGCACTTGCGTATTGACGAAGGCCGTAGTCAAGGTTGCCACCTTGCGTCATCACGCTTGCGCGGTCGTAGTAGAAAGGTCGTCGGTATTCTTGCGCTGATGATTTGTAATCGTCATCGCCAGTCATTGGAAAATTTGTTCCATCGTTGAATGTGCCTACAACAACCGAAGAACCTACCGTGACCGTAGAGAAAAAATCCTTGCTTGAATGTCCCTCTTCTGTGCTAAGGTCAATGTATTGACCGGTGCTGTAAGTGTAGTAAGCCCACTCACCGTTACCGAGAACAACGCGTCGGTATCGCTGTGTGCTAACGCCCTTCACGGTTCCTGCCGCTGTTGAGTGCGAAGGAGGTATGCGTTGTGCGCTTGATAAATTGTTCAAGTAAAGGCGCGCGTTGCTACCCTGTCTGTCGTAGCGTTGCACATTCGCGCGAATAGGTAGGTTGTTGCTGAAACGATACTGATACTGCCCGAACGCCTCATAGTCGTTGGCAGGGCTGTTTGGCGCACGACGACCGACAGGTGATGGGTTCCAAGCATGGGCTGTCATCGTTGCGTCAAGATGCAATTTCATGCTGTTGTCGGGACCGGGAAACACGCCTGCCGCTCGGTCTTCAAAGAATTGTTGTGGGAATAATGGAATTTCAACAAGCGCGCGCGTACTGGCGTATTGTGTTCCAAGTTGATAGTCGTGCTGAACTGAACCGATGGACTGGAACAAACGGTCGTTGACGGTTGTTCCGTCGTCACATATTGACGAAGCGTTGAATTTTTCATCAAGTAAACCAACTGCTCCGACGGCTACTTGCGACGCGGTCACCCATTCTGCGAATGTTTGAGACGAGTAACCATTTGGTAAAAGCAATTCATTGCTTGCCGTTGTGCAAGTAAACGCGGTTCCTGTTCTGCTCACATAACCAACGCTGGCACCGTTCGTAAAGTGAAGAGTGCCAGTCGCAGGAAAGCCGTATGTTCCCCATGATGAAAGAGACGACGAGTTGTTGTTGAGTGGTTGAACGGTAATGACTCGCGTTGTTGTGTTGATGTCCGTAATTTCAACGCTTGCGTCATGACGAGTGTTCCAACCAACGCGCGATAAGGCGGCAGGGTCCCAAGTGGGTTTTGTGTTGACAGCACCTTGACCAGCACCGCCAAGCGTGACCGATACGACAGGCGCGCCCGGTTGTATTTCTTTGACGATGTGTGAGTCGGGACTACCGTCGCCGTTGTAAGGCACCGTTTGGTCTGCAACATCCGCCATGATACCTCGGCCTTGCATAATGAGTTGACGCCCCATAGCACCGTCGTTGACATTCATAGAGTTGATGCGCACTTTGGTTTGGATGTATTCCAGCGTGAAATAAGTGGGGTCTTCTGCGTCGCTTGTAGCAGGCGTGACGCGAGACAGTTGCATTGTTCGCTCGTGTTTGCTGGGTTGCACTACGAAGAAGTATTCTGCACCGTCTTTGTCATTGTCTATGACATCAAACATTTCAAACGCGCCGCCCTTCTGCGAAGCGAAATGTTTGCTTTCTTGATAGTGAGACGGTGATTCGTTAGCGGGTGGGTCGCTTTGAGAACGCTTGCGCGGTTGCAAGTGAATGTGATGATATGAAGAAGGATGCGCAGTCGTGCCAACACCTTGAGGTGGAGCGCGGGGGCTATCACCGCTGGCAGACGGTGTGTAGTTGCTGGGTATTTTAGATTCGTCCAACTGCTCTTCATACTCAATACCGCCTGTGTTGTCCCCGACAAGGTGGTGAGGTTGCATGGCTACTCGCGCGTTCCCGATGTCTTCGGAAAAAGCGTAGATGACTCCGCCGGGGGCGTGAATGGTTGCTCCTGCACCGACAGCATCGGCAATGTGCGCGGCGACTCGCTTTCCGTTGAGTAAACATCCTCCGTCGGGAACGGTCTTGGTGACGAGCAAAGCAGGGTTGCTCAATCCCATTTTGCCACCGGTGAGGTCAACCGCGTTATAGTGAACCTCAACATACCCAGCAGTCAATCCCGACACTTCAAGGATTGCTACGCGCGACTTTGTTTCGGGTGTAAGGTGTTTGAGATACGCGCTATCGGATGTTGATACCGTTCCGAGACCGCCACCTTTGAGCAAGAAAGGACGGATGTCGTCAACCGAGATAGCGATAACGCCGTCTCTGTGAGCATCAAGCGAGGCAAGGCCGTTCCTTGCGAGACCGTTTGTGTTGGCTGATGTGTCCACTCGCATGATGCGACCGTTGAATGCGGTGTGGGTGACAGCAACTTTGCTGTTGATAGGGAGTTGGTCTTTCAGTCCAACATACGACGCCGCGAACATGACGAATGCGGAGTCTGCAACTCCGTCAATTGTTCGCGACACTTCCTGTTCGTGAATGGGAGGAAGCATGCGTAAGTAAGGATGACCGACCAAGTGGTTGAAACAATGCCTTCCGGTGTGGCCGCTTTTGAATTGCTCATCAATTGACCACGACGCGGGAGCAAAGTTGTTTGTGTTGACAGCCAGCGTTCGCGAATACATGAAGCCGTGAAATTCATGTCGGCTTTCATCAATCACCATCGCCCCTGTTCGGTCAATGGCTTGACTTCCTGTACCGAGGCGTTGATGTGGTTTGCCGGTCTCGCTGTCAATTAGCAAGTCGGAACGAATGAGAACCATCGTTGAATCATTCGCGAGGTTATTGGTGCTGTCAAACGCTGTTCGTGAATGTAGAACACCGCGCGAACCTGTGTCTGCTGTGGTGTTAAAATCAAGGTGGATGCTCTCAACCGTGACGGTGCCGTTGGTGTTGATTTGTTTCAACCGAACGCGTTCGGGTGGTGAGTTGTTGGCAATGCCACTCATGGTGTCGGTTGCTGTGGGGTTGATGAGCAGATTGAACGGTGTGTGTGCTACGCTGATAACTTGCGCACCTCCACTATGCGCGGCGTTGGCTACGCGATAATTGCCAAGACTTTCCAGCGTGTAGTTGGTTGAGAGCGTATCCGACTTCCCACTAACCACTTCGTAAAGCGTTTGACAAGCGGTAGTTCCGATGGTTATTGTCGTATCGCCAGCCGCCACATTTGAGGTGATGTTGAATATCGTGCTGTCCACCGAGACCGGCTCTTCAAATCGCCACAATCCGAGCGTGCTGTTGGTCACAACAAATGGCTTTGCGCGGTTATTGTCAATGTCGGTTCGCCAATGAACAGACTCAATGTAGCCGCGGTATTCCCCGCCTTTACCTCCAAGGTAAAGGTCTTGGTCGTTCATGGTGCAGGCATTGCGTTGATTCATTGTTCGCGAGGCAATTAACTCGCCGTTGATATACAACTTGACTTGGAGACCGGTGAACTCGCCGGAGATGTGATACAATTCGCGCTGTCCTGTGTTGAATCCCACATTGTTTGCAACAAACGAGCCTGCCGCTGTCGGGTAGTTGTTGACGCTTCGCGCGACCATTGAGACGCCATTGGACATGGTGACGGTGAAAGAAGCAGGGGCAGGCTGATTGACCGACCCCATACGCAGTTCAAACAATCCGTCCTTGCTGGCTATGATACCACCAGCGTCGGGCGAAACCCAAGCCTCTATGCAGAATTGGTTGAGCGACTGGTTCTTGCTCTTCGCGAAGCGGTGGCTATCACCATCTTGCAGAACAGAAGCGGATGAGCGCGCTTCGCTACCATTCAGTATTCGCTTTTGGCCTGTTTGTGTGAAACCACCTTGAGGACAAACCACGCTGTCGCTCACACCGTTGAAAAACAACGCGTGGCTGGTTTGTCCAATAACTGCCATCTCATGCACCTACGATGAAGTCAATTGGATAGAAGGTGAGTGAACCCTCGTAGATGTTCTCACCCGCGCGGAAGTTGAAAGACATCGCGGTCACCGTTCCGTGAATGCCGGTGTAAGGGTCGCTGTCTTCAAATGGGGTGGAGACCGAGAGTGTGTTTGCTTCCGAACCTTGCTGAATCGCGTCTGTTCTGCCCGTGATGATGACAAAATTTCTCTCCACATAATCGTTGTTCGCGCTACTGCTCGTCACTATTGAGTTGTAGGGGAGTTGCAAACCGATGATGTAGTCTGCCGTTTGCGTGGTGCTGAACGATATGTCACTCTCCAACAACCCTTTGGGGTCAGCCCTGTTCTTGAAGACGCTCCCCGACTCTCCAAGAAGACTCGCGTTGCCGATGAAACCGATGAGGTCCTGCAATTTGTCTCCCGCGCTTTTGCAACTTTGGTCTGTCCCACCAGCAAATGATTCAAAGAGTGGGATAATCGCGTTGAAGGTTTTGTCAAAGGTTGGCGTTTCGGTGTTGCCCTTGGCCCCTGCTTCTGTTTGCGTGAAGGTCAACTTCGCGTTGTTTGTCTTTTCACCGTTGCTCACCGTGATGGTAAACGCGCTACTGAACGAGTTGCCCGAACCACCACCAGTCGTCAACTGTTGCGTAAACGACGCGGCTTCGCATGCAGTCTTCACGGCTGATGCCAGCGCGTCGTCCGTCGTGATACCTTGAATGCCAACGGTTACGGTGGACGGAGTGTTAGTCGCGGTGTGCGACGCTGTGCTACTGTCAAAGGTGATGCGCACGGGAGGACGCTCAACAGACTCGCCCGTGAAAGCGGAGTGCAACTCAAAGAACTTCCCGTTCAAATCTGCGGCTGATACGGTGCCACCACCGCTCATGTAAGCCGAGTAGTCTCCGCTTTCTGTGTTCCTCGTCGCGCTGAAATCAATGGTTGCTGATGCCGCCGACTCTTGGAATGTCGCCGCCGAGCAGTCGTCGTCAGCGAGGATGACATCAATTTTGAAGTCCGCTGACACCATGTTCAAGTCTACACCGTATCGCTCGCCGAGCAAAGGCACGGGAATGACAGGCAGGCTTCTCGTGATGTTCATTGAGTAGCCCGTTGAGTCCAAAGTCAGCACGCCACCGTCGTTGCGAATCAATCGTATTTTCGTCAAACGCCCGACCTCCTGTTTCCGTGAGAGCGTAGAGAGCGCGACATTTCATCGCGAATCAAATCGCCAATCTCAACAGCCAACGCGCGCTTGTCCATGCGGTCTGTGACGCCGCTCACATTGATGTTGACGGTGATGTCGCCGCCACCGAAGCCCATTTGACCCGCTTTTTCCAATGGAATGACAGCCTCTCTGCCGGAAGGGTTGTCGCCAATCATCGCGAGCGTTGGTCCTGTGACAATGCCACCCTCTGCCAACTTCGGTATGGTTGGCAACTTGATGGTCTTTCCACCAATTTTCGGGACGATGTCGGGAACTTTGAAAGAGAAATCGCGCGCAAAAGAATTGTAAACGCCGAAAATAAGATTGATGCCAGCCTTTAGCGCGCTGATGAAACCTTTGACCATTGTTGTAGGTAACTTGATGAAAACGAAAATGAAACCCTTCCCCATCGCCATGAGTCCTTTGAAGAGCAGTTGGAAGATTCCGGTGATGATTTTAGAGGCACCTTTAACGAGCGTAGTGACAACATTGACTATGCTATTGATGCGCATTTTTGTCATCGCTTTGAACGCGTCTACGCCGTTCTTTACTCCCTCAACGAACTGCATTCCTTTCCTTTGCACCCGCCCCAAGGAAACGAACGATAAGTTCAGCGAGTTCTTTCCGATAGCGCACGATGGTCGCAACAAGAAGCGCGCCAGCCGCGATAGGCGCGGCGATTGTCCCTGCCACTCCCACCATGAACAGACCGACGCCGACCGCGATGGCACCCAACAGTCCGAGCAAGAATCCCTTGAAGCCCGAACCCGCGCCCATCATGTAAGCAACCAGCGCACCTACGCCACCAATGATGAGGCCGAAGCCTACTAAAACGGCACCAACTGTTCCTTGAACCGCGACAACAGTCCCCGCTTTCAACGCGACAAAAACGGTCTTGAGCATCATGACTATTCCAATGAAAGTCAAGAATGTGCCGATGCCGACGAGTATGGCACCGACCTTGTTGTCAAATTCGTTCTTGAACATGCGCGCGGCACCAACCGCCAGCACGAGACCACCAGTCAAAATGGCGAACTTTCCACCAGCAACAAGCGAAGCCGCACCTGCCGCGAGCATAGCCGCGGCCAACACATCAAACCCTGTCGCCAATCCACCTTCGTCTCCTTCGCCTGTTATGACCAACAGCAACCCTTGCATCGCGTCGTGTAGTGGGCCGAGACTTTCCGTCATACCAAGAACGGGACTGTTTGCACCTTCAAAGGCAATGGACAGCGTAGCAAGCGCGAAACCGATGATGAGAAAGACGCTCAACAACGCGAACAATTTCGTGGCGAAGCGCGTGAGAATGTTGTTGGAGTGATTCATGATTTTGTTATTCAACTTGGAGATTGAACCGAAGTAAATCATCCCCGCGGTCAATTTTTGCATTACAGTCATTTTCTTCTTGGTCTTCTGAAATGACTCTTCATCCATCGTGCTGTGCTGACCCGTCACCTTTGTCACATTGCTAAGGGCTTTCGCGTAGCCTTTGAAGGTGTCAAACATACCCTTGATGGGATGGTTCTTGACTGCTACTTTCAACTTCCCAACTTGCTTTCAAACAGGGCTGGCAAAAAATCGGGGATTTTGCTGACCTCAACCGCTTGAGCTTTTCTCCAAGCCATGGCGACATCATCACATC
>FUIF01001282.1_pt1 | contig 16437 bp, 36 predicted proteins | sample 1003461 | NCBI WGS metagenome assembly FUIF01 (sample SAMEA80401918, study PRJEB19352) | marine metagenome | reverse complement strand
AAACGAAATAGATTTTAAAGTAGACAATGCAAACAGACTTACTCTTACAACCAGTGCTTTGTATCCAGAAACTGATAACCAAATAGACTTAGGAACAAGTTCATTAGAATTTAAGGATGCTTTCTTTGATGGCACAGTAACTTCAGATGCTTTTGCTGGTCCTCTTACTGGAGATGTAACTGGTAATGCAGACACAGCAACTGCACTAGCAACTGCAAGAGCAATCAATGGAGTAAACTTTGATGGTACGGCAGCTATTACTATAACGGCAGCTGGGTCAACTCTTAGCGATACAGTTACTGTTGCTAAAGGTGGAACTGGTGCAACATCCTTAACAGATGGTGGTATTTTATTAGGTAGTGGAACAAGTGCAATAACAGCAACTGCTGTATTAGGTGATGGTGAAATGTTAGTAGGTGATGGTTCAGGAGATCCTGCAATAGAATCAGGGGCTACATTAAGAACAAGTATAGGATTAGGTTCAGTTGCAACAAGAGATACAGGAATTAGTAATAATAATATTCCTATATTTACTTCAGGTGCAGCTGATAATGATTTTCTAAGGATAGATGGAACTGCAATAGAAGGACTAAGTGCTTCAGAAGTATTATCTGAAATAGGCGCACAGGCAAGTTTAACTTTTGGAATTTCAAACACTAACGCTGTAAAGATTGATTCTGCATCAGTGGCTGACGATGAGTATGCTAGATTTACTGCTAATGGTTTAGAAAGTAGATCAACATCTGAAGTATTGTCAGACATTAGTGCAGCTCCCGCAGCTGGGGATGGGAACATAGTAACTGTAGGTGCATTAGATAGTGGTAGTATTACATCTGGTTTTACTTCTATAGATGTAGGGTCAGGAGCTATTACAACTACTGGAACTGTTTCCGCAGGTATAGTAGATATAACTTCAGATGCTCATTTAGATTCATCTCCAGGTAACAATACTGTATCAGGAATAACTGCAACATTTACAGCAGGCGAAGCATTACAGGCAGGAGAAGCTGTCTACTACAAGGCATCTGATTCTAAGATGCACAAAGCAGTTGCAGCCGCAGGTTCTGTGACTCCACCTTGTATAGCATTGGCAGCAGAAAACTTAAGTGCAGATGCTACAGGTAAATTTTTATTAGTTGGCTTTATACGAAACGATGATGACTTTCCTACTTATACAGCAGGAGATGAAGTATATACTCCAGAAGCCGAAACCAGTTCTCAGAACGTACCAGAAGCAGTAGCTCCTGATAGTGATGGAGACCTAGTTCAGGTACTGGGTATAGCTATTGATGGCAATACGCTTTTCTTTAATCCTTCATTAGATGTTATAGAGCACGCATAATATGTCAGTAGATAAACTAAATACAATAGCAATAACTAGCATTGAAAAAGTAAATAGTAAAACAGATGCTAACATTGAAAGCATTAATGGAATTACTTTTGCTGGTTACTCTGCATTATCTTGGGGTACTGCTACTTCTATTTCTACAGCAACTCAACAGATGACATCTGCTGGGACTACATCTGCATCATTGGTAATGGGGGGAAGTGATGGTAGTTCTCAATTAGATGCTAGTCAAGAATGGAATGGTAGTTCATGGGGTGCAGGTGGAGATCTATCAAGTGCTAGAGATTCTTCAGGTGGTTGTGGCACACAAACTGCTGCATTAGATTGCGGTGGTTATATTAGTGGAGATGAATCACAAACAACAGAAGAGTATAATGGCACGTCTTTTTCTGGTGGTGGAAACATGGTAGTAGGATCTTATGGTCCTACAGTATTTGGAACACAGACAGCAGCTGTATGGTGTGGTGGTAAGAAGTTTGGTGGAGATGCAGCAACCTTTATTACAAATTCAGAACAGTACAATGGTACTGCATGGACAGCTCATAGTGGAACTAATGATTTAGATACAGGTATTGAGGGTAATGCTGGTGGTGCAGGAACACAATCAGCAGGGTTAATTTTTGGTGGGAACATAAGTGGTCCAGCTCATACTGATAAAACACAAATTTGGAATGGTACTACATGGTCAGCTGGTAATGACATGGCTGCTGTAAGAAGATACAACTCAGGTTTTGGTACATCTACAAGGGCATGGACACAAGGTGGTACGAGTGCTCATGGTAGTAGTTATGTTACTCTAGCATCAACAGAAACATTCGATGGGACTAATTGGTCGTCAGATACTAATATTCCTAAAAATGTAGGGTTACACAGTCATGGTTGCCACGTTGGTTCTGCAAGAACAGGGTTTATAGTTGGTGGGTACGAAAGAGATAGTTCTGGTGGTAGTGGAGCAGCGTTAGTAGCAACACATTTTCAAGCGAGTTAATCATGTTATATGCAGAAGGTTTAATATCAGAAGGTTTTGTCACTCATGCTGACAGAGAAGATAATAATTTAAATCCTAAACAGTATCAGAATATAATTGTTATAGAAGATACAGCGGCAGGAGTAGCATGGATGAATAGGAATAGCCTTACAACAATAACCCAGGCACAAGCACAAACAAGTTATGATAGTTTTATGGATAATCTTCTTGCAAGTTGGGAAGATGACGAAAGAATAAAACCTAGTAAGGAAACACTTCCATCATGAACGAACTAGCAAAAATAAGTAAGGTACACCCATTAGTAAAAAAAAATAGGCAACAACAGTTAGCAAAACTACAACCACAGTTAGACGAAGGTTTAGTCAAGCGACAGTATTGGAGAACACCAACTGAAGCTAGGTTTAGTGTACTGAATGATGCTTCTTTTCCTACAAATGCAAGTAAGTATTGGCAAGCTGTAAGAGAACAGTCAACTCACTACGAAGAACTTATAAGGTTATCTTTTGGACACCGAAGAAATGAAATAAAAATTAAAAGAATAAAACATAAACTCAAAAATCTAGAATCAGATGATCAGTTGGTTTGATGGATTTAGAAGTAGACTTAGATGAGTGTTTATTTATTAGACAGTCATACGAGTTACAAGCAGAGAACAGAGTAAAAGAATTACAAACTTGGTCAGATATTATGGCAGAACTAACAGAAGCTGAGGATTTTGATACTACTAATGTTGATACTCATCAAGCAGAATCTTATCTACAAACGCTAGAGAATAGAAGAAAAACTTTGTCACCAGGTTCTAGTCAACCAGAGATAATGAATGTACTAGGCCCACTGAATACACTGCGTAGATTATTAGGCTTAGATGAGTTACCATTGGAAGAAACCATGAAGGGAATAAAAGATGGATCAGCAAAATAATTTACCAAGAATAACCATGGATGACGTGGCAATATTATGCAAGTATAATAAAGCTGCCGAAGCACAGTTAGTTATAATTGCAGAATCAAGAATAAATACAGAACAGAAAGGAACACCAAATGGCATACGGAATGAAGACAAAGAAAAGATCAATGAAAAAAAATAATGGTATGCGAAAAGCGGGCATGACTGCAAAACGTAAACCAAAGAAAAAGAAATACTAATATGAAAGTAAAGAATGTAAACATAGACTCTTTGAGCAAGAGGCAACAGGCTTCTATGAAAAGACACGGCAAACACCATACTGCTAAACATCTTAGAGAGATGGTGAAGTCTATGAATAGAGGTAGAACTTTTACGCAGTCACATAAATCTGCTATGAGAAAAGTGGGAAAGTGATAGACATCAGAGTGTTTAGTTTTATATTGTTTATAGGAATGATAATTAGCATTATCTTTGCAGGAAAAGTAAATGGCTACTAAAAAGAAAAAGAAATCAACAGTCAATCAAGCAGGTAATTATACTAAACCTACTATGAGGAAGCGATTGTTCCAGAGAATAAAAGCAGGTAGTAAGGGTGGTGCTAGAGGGCAGTGGTCTGCTCGTAAAGCACAGATGTTGGCTAAACAATACAAGGCTAAAGGTGGAGGATACCGAAACTAATGGCTAAAACCAAACGTCAACAATCATTATCTAAATGGACTAAACAGAAGTGGGATTACGTTTCACCTGGGGATAAGAAAAAACCTAAAGGTAAACGTGGTAGGTACTTGCCTGCTAGTGTTCGTGCTAGTCTAAGTCCAGGAGAAAAGGCAGCTACTAACAGGAAGAAAAGGAAAGCTGGTGGTGTAGGTAGTAGGGCAAAGTATTCAAGGAAAATAGCAAAGGGTGTTAGGAGAGCATAATGGTAAAGAAAAAATATCAAAATCCTAAGGGTGGTTTGAACGCAGCGGGTAGAGCATTCTTCAAAAGAACAGAAGGATCTAATCTAAAGAGACCACTGAAGTCTGGTACATCACCTAGACGTGTAAGTTTTGCCGCTAGGTTTGGTGGTATGAAAGGTCCTATGAAAGATAGTAAAGGTAGACCTACAAGAAAAGCATTAGCACTAAGAGCTTGGGGGTTTAGAAGTCCTGAGTCTGCAAGAAACTTTGCTAAAAGACACAAAAAAAAGAAATAATATATGGTAGATAAATCTCAAAAAGATATTAAAGAGAAAGATGGGAATGTAAATCTAACTGGAACACAGTTGATTACCTTCCTTATTTTTTTCCCAATCGTAGTAGTGTGGTTGTTCCTCGCTGCTAGAATAGTTTGGAGTGCATCAAGTAATCCTGAGACCCTAGATTCGATAGAAGGATTATTGACCGCTCTCGCAGTACTCAGCCTTCCTGTCGCAGGTGGTCTCAGCGAAATCCTCAGGGCTTATGCAGCAGAAGTTACAGATAAGAAAAAAGGAGATGACTAATGAAGATAACATTCAAGTCAAAAACATTTCGGTTTCCTAAAATCTACATACCGAAGATTAGAGCAAAACTCAGTCTACCAGTATTGCAGATGGCTATACCACGAATTAAAACGAAGTTAGGTTTAGGAGATAACTTCAGAAAAATAATGGGCATATCATTGTCCTTAGCGGGTTTGATAATAGTTGGTTCTGTTTATTTTGCTATTGCAGGAGTAAACCAAGCACCAGTATTTCCACAGTCTGCGACATACGATATGAACGAAAACACAACTAACGTCCCAGTAGGTAACGAGGGATCGGAACTAACACAGACCTTAGCCTTGAATATAGGTGGTGCTAGGATAGAGTCAATTATTATTGATGACATCAACGTAGGTAGTACAACTATTACCGACTCACTAAAAATATTCGCAACAGGCGCTCATTGGATAGAGGTAGATGAATTACTGATAGACAATCTTACTGCACCTGACTTTGTGCTAGGCTCAAGTGAGATCTATGAGTTAGTCGTAAAAGACAACAAAGCAGATGGTAATTCTTTCTCCCCTACCCTAACCAATGGGATAGCAGATATTACATTGGCATCTACTCGTGGTGCAATCGACCTGCCAGCAGTTACAGGTTCAGATTATGACCGAATAGTCATCAACACGAGTGGTGCTAATGCACAGATAGGCAAGTTACACATCAAGAACTTGAAGGCGTATGATGAAGGCATTGTTCTAAACAACTTGAAGGTTGGTAAGTTAACAATACAAAACTCTTCAATTGGAGATGGCGATGGTATAGACTCGGCAGATTTTATAATCCAAAGCGACACAAAAATCGCACAGTCTACATTGACCAACAATGCAGAAGTACCGATTAGCGTAAAGTAGTTTTATTATGATGGGTAAACTAAGACCACAGATATTTCTAGCAATAATTGTCCTAGCTGTTTTATCTGTGGTTGGTCTGTACAAAGGGCATAACGAGATTGCTAGTGGTGCTATTGGTGGCATCATTGCTCTAGGTATGAAAGTCCTAGAGTCAGAATAAACAACCCCCTAAGTTTTGATTTCTAATTATTTTTTCAAAACAGTAGTCTTTGTTTTAACTTTTTTTATAAACAAGATGATGTCTTTGCGTTTAACAATATGGCATAAACAAGATAAAAACTAGTTGTGATAGAATGTTACCAGGAAGGAGAGTAACATGTTCAATAGTATAGCAAGTCTTTTCTTGAGCAAAGAGAAGAAAGTATTATTAGATCTAGCAATGCATATAGTTCAGTCTTTGGATACAAAAGAAGAGAGACTGGCTGCAGCAGAGACAGTGATGGAAGCTTTGCGTGATGGGAAGATTACCACCATAGAGTGGACCAAAATAGGTAAGTCTCTTGGTGTATTCGGTAAAAAGAAATAACCTAATCTAATATTTTTAAGGCACTAATCCTATGGGTTGGTGTCTTTTTTATTTAAAAGAAAAGGCAGTAGCATTAGAATGGAAAGGAACTACTGCCTCTTGAGAGAATTGGATGGATCTCTGTCTTAGTCTACCAAAAGATAGATACTTCTGCACGACCCTCTCCTGGTCGACAGTATATTTTTGTTGCATGTATCTTCCAGACTTGGTTATCGTCAGCCCAAACCTTTGCCTCAGTCAATGCATCCTTGATAGGTTTTATTAGGTTGTCAGTATCTGGAGTCTTTATATGAGGGTTACCAATTAAGTCTTGTATCCTTTTCTTAGCCGTTGCCTTAGGCAGAGGCATGTGTGCAGTAATAAATACGTTGACTGGTATACCTTTGTCAGCTGTAAGCCTCTTAGAAACGACTTCTACCTTTGCCATATCTCTTACTAAGTCCATCCAGTTTCTTACTCTTTTAGTATTGTAAGAACCAAACCTAGAAAATTTTACTGCTCTAGGTATTGGTGTACCTGGTATGTTTATAAAGTATCTTAATTCACTCATAATAGTTTTCCTTGTCTTGGGTCTTCAGTGTTTAGTATTAGTCTGTAATAATACAATCCATCTCCATGATAATCTTTTTCTAATGTGTGGTTACCAAACTTAGGTTTCCTAAAGTTTCTAAGTTGTGCAGAGACAGAAGCCTCGGGAGCATTAGTTACATATGCTATGTGTCTTAGTGTTCTCCATTCTCCATCTCTCATTAGATTAAATATTTTTTCTTGTTGTTTTGATAGTCTCTGTGAGTCTCGACTATGATCGTAGTCACTACCATCAAATGTTTTTTGTTGCATAATTCTAATCCCTTTCTATTTTAGAATTGATTCCAAAGTTACTTGGACAGTTTGTTTCCCTGCGATTCAGAATGTTCTCTTCCTTCATCACAGTAGTCACAAGGCAATATAACATTGTCCTTGCATGGTCCTTTAGGACCGTGGATGCATTCCTTATAGTTCCACTCCTTTCTTATTTTCTTTTCTAGTCTGTAAAATTCTAGGAGAAAGACCACATAGTCTTCACTGTGTGGGTGTATTTTCTCTAGTTTTTCTTGCAACCTTCTCAAAGGTTTACAAGCGCCTCCTATATTGTTTGGTATTGATTTTACCATAGGTTCTTTTAATCCCAACTGTTATCAGCTCCTTGTATTAGAGACCAGGTTCTATTCCGTTTGTCATTAGACCCAAAGAATAACTTGCCCTCGTTCTTTCTTAGTTCATTACTAACATGTTTTGTATCTTTGTTTATTACATCTGCAATATTATTTACTGTTTGGTTTGGAGTTTCTTGTAACACCTGTATAATCTGTTTGTATACAGGCATCTCTGCATTTACTATCTCACTACTACTATTCTCCTCAGAGTAGTATCTGATACCATCCTCGAAGTCTATGCGATATGCAAGAGGTTCATGTAGTTCTCCATCGTTTGACTTGTCATGTCTCAGTGCAATGTACACCTGTTTCTGTGTAGGTGTTTGATCCTTTATCAACTCCCAGTAGTTCCTAGATTGATTCCACCACTGTGCCACACCTGATGGACCACGACCAGTATTGTCTTTAGGTTTATGTGCAATGGTCAGTATCGTAACACCAAAGGTTGCACATGCATTGAAGAATGGGATGACTGATTCCTCTGAGTTAGTCTCACCACCCACTGCCTTAGAAGCAGATCAATAATAACCAACCCTACATTTTTACTCTTTATGATGTCGTGCAAATCTGTGACTGCATCGGTAATAGGAGTAAGTAATTTTCTGTAGTATATTTTCTTACCATCATGTAAGTCTAAACCCATAGACTTTACCAATTGTTTCTTTCTATATGCGGCTCTTTGTTTATTTGTTTCGTAGTCTATGTATAGGGTAGGCTTTGGTTCTGAACTAGGAGTCATGCCTGGCAGAACAGATACACCGTAACTATATGAGACTGCCACTGCCATTGCAAACAATGACTTGGTTGAACCACCATCGGCAGCAATCATGTTGTGTTCATTCTCCTCAACTACTGGAGACAAGGTATAACTAGGAGGACCAGGATCTTCTATCTCGTCTAGGTCAACCAGTGGTTCTCCTATCTGTATGTTGTTAGCAAGTGCATCTTCTACTAATGCTAACCTCAAGTCCCATTGCCTATCAGATAACCTTCTCTCAAGTATTCTCCTGTGTGTTTCTGTAGAGCTAGAGGAATTTAGATCCCAGTTTTTATTAGTCAAAAGATTTACTGGTTCTGACTTATGATGTCTCCTATAAACCACAGTAATGTTTGCAGTAGTTCTCTTACCAGTTTTAGTAAGATGTTTAACCATAACCCTAATGACTTCACCTGTTCTTTTCTCTTGCCATGTATACATATGGTCGTCTTCTATATTCTGTGTATACTCAGGTTTAGGAAAGTCTTCCTCTTGATTCAGAGGAATGCCAGTGCCTATAGGTAGACCTTGACTCTGTCCTAATGCTCTCGCTGCATCGAGTTGTGTGTATTTCTCTCCCAATTTATTTTCCTTTCCATGCATTCTTGCACTAATTGAATTACATCGCCACCAGTATTACACCTACCAAAACATCTCCACGTCTGTGAGTCTGTCCAAACAACGAAGGATCTACCACGTTGTTCCTGGTGTAGAGGACACTTACCTGTAAGTAAATTCCCTACACCTTGTAGGTCTGTAATAACCTCGGCTACGTCTAATATATCTACAGAGTTTTTAACCATATCAAAAATGTTTGGGCCAAATCCAGTTTTATTAGTGGCTTGACCCAACCTTTTATTTGATTACCCAAAACTCAGGTTGTGATTCCCATTTTGGAATAGGGCATGGTCTTATATTTCCATCTAGATCAGGACCATGTGCCTTTATCATCTTTAGTTCATACAAAGAAAGATGTATCCATCTAAGTTGTGACAAACTGTATTGACCATGAGGGCAACCTTTACATGCATCGATGTATCTCATTGCCTGTAAATAGTCTACCCTATCGTTAGGATCTAGTGTCAATACTATATCCGAACAAGGCATACAGTTCCCATTCTTATCTTTAATCATAGCAATTCTCGGGTTGTTGTTGGCAGACCAGACTCTCACTGGTCTTAGGTTCTATTATGAACGTTGGTATTTTTTTATAAACCTTGTGTTCTACATTGAAGGACAGGAAGAAAATCTTAACTCCCATGGACATGCATACTCTACACACCAACAACAATTTGTTATATAGTTTCTACCTCCTCGTCATCATCTGTATCCCATCCTGTATCTAATGGATGTTCGTCTGTGTAAATGTCCTCTCCTTTTTTTGCCTTATCGTACTGGTGTTTCCAGTCTATCAACCAGTCTTTCTCAACCTCATCTCCAAAGTGTTTAGCAATCAAACCACTACCAAGTATAGTACTTAAGTTATTGAATGCCATACCCATTTTTATTTTTTGATCTACTGTCTTGTCAGAGTTTTGTACTGGTGCAGGTGGAGTCACTGTAGGTTTTACCTCTAAGTCTTTAGCAGCTTGAATGACATCCTGGATGTTGTCTGCTGGTGCATTAGTAGGTGTAAAGTCTTTGACATTAAGCCACCATGGGTATTCTTTACTGGTTTTGTTTTCTGACACATTGAGATTGAACACATATGTCTGTCCTACAACTGGCAGTTCATCTTGTGAAAAATTCACAGTGCGATTCAAACTTCTATCCCACCTTCCATAGTTGAATCTATTTTCTTGTCGGTCACTCACAAACACAATACCATGGTTGAAGTTGCCAACTGGTTCTCTAACTTCTTTCACAGTAAGTGTAATATTATTAACCAATATTGTTTTGCTCCATCACTTTTTTTGTGCGTAACTGGTGAATCTGTTACATATGGAAACACATTTATCTTAGCCATTTTTTCTCCTTATCTATTCCTTAGTAACACAGTTGTTACTAACTAAGCTTGTAATACTACCCACCCCCTTAAGGGGGTGTATTGTTGTTACTATTATATTTTTTCTTTTATTTCTTGGTACTTTTTAGCATAGGTTAGTGCTAGTTCCAAGGCTTCACCTTGACTGACATTCTCCTCTGCTGCAAACACCTTTAGTCTTGTGTGTACATCAGGGTTTACACCTCTGATACTCAAGATCTTATTCATACTTGCCTCCTTTGTATATCTTGTTGCATTAAACGTATAGTCTCACGACTCTCCATCAAACTCTCTGACATTCTTTCTAGACTCACTATCATCAGTCTTAGGTTTGCATCTGTTTTGTGTAAGAGTGCATCTTTCTGATCTGACTCCTTAGTCATTCTCTCTATTATTCCTACATCAGAATGATTGTACATATCCTCTTCACAAGGTGGACAGAGCCAGTTCTGTCCCACCATTCTAGTATTGTCTCCACCAACTGGTCTAGTACATGCATCACAATTCTCTTTACCCATTACTTTTTCCTTTCTTTGTTTTTATTTTTGTATAGTTTGTCGAACACATGATTTATGTATTGTAAATTTTTATCTTGTAGTTGCATTTCAATAATCAATTCTTTCATCTTGCCCATTATTTATTCCTTTCTTTTTATGGTGCATATCTTTCTGTTAGTTGTTCACATGTACACTCATTGCCATCTAATTTTTCATGGAATGCAGTCTCGCATTCTTCACAATAGTTAGATGGTTTCTTAGACCGTACATGTAAACCATGGTTGTAGTCCTGGAATACAATGTCGCATTCCTTACAACGATACCAAGTTGAACCACCTTCATAGTGACAATCATCCCAATGTTTCTCATAGAAATCAGGGTCACCCAGATAGTGCATTTCATTTTGTATATCTGTCAACGTTCTTTCCATTTATAGTCCTTTCAATATTCCATAGGCAACTGCAGCCTGTTTAGGTACGACTCCATTGCCTAGGAGTTTAAGTTTTGTAGATCTAGCCAATCCTCCTCCCATCCCATGAGCCACTGCACGAACAGTGGGTTTAGTCGGTACGGATGGGGCAAGGTCTGGTCTTTCTCTGATGACGTCTTCCCATCTTGGGTCTGTGAGACCTGGAGGAAATTCCATTGGTCTTCTACTTGGTCTGTTAGACCTTTCCCTTGACCTGTTTTTGTTAGACCTGTCTTGCCCTTTATCCCATCTGCTGCCAATGGTGTCTTCCAGTTCTCTGCCTGACCCTTTAGTAACAACGTTCCGTTCGACCTTGTCGCATACTGAGTTGTCGCTGGTGTCTGCCATAGTGCTGCCTCTCCCAGTGACGATGGTCTCACCTTCACGTTTGCCGAGGAGTTTGGTGCTTCTGGCATCGTGTCTGGTGTGGGCCAAGATAAAAACTCGTTCTCGTCTGTGAGGTGATCCGACTTCGTTAGCTCGTAAAGTAATCCATCTTGCATCATACCCCAACGTGGAAAGTTCTCCAACGACAAGTTGGATGCCTCCACGAAAGAGACCTGGGACGTTCTCCAAGAACAACTCTCTTGGTCGTATCTCGCCAACCAATCTCTTGATGTCTTCCCATAACCATCGTTCGTCTTCTGTTCCTTCTCTTCTTCCTGCAATTGAGAATGGTTGACATGGGAATCCTCCAATGATTGCATCCACTCTTCCAACAAATGGTTTGCTGTCGAGGGTGTTGGTGTTAGACCAAACAGGCGCTTTATCCAACGAACCTGTTTCCATTTTGTCAACCAAAAGTGTTGCGGCTTCAAAGTCTCTCTCCACGTATACGAGTGGGATAGCATTTGGGTTACATCGTTTATATGCAACGTCAAGTCCTCCTCCTCCCGAGTAGAGGGACATGTAGGTATGTATAACCACACTTATATTATCCTTTCCATTTCATTTAATTTAATTGTATCATACATGTTTGTACGATGTGTAACTTTACCCATCTGGGTACTCTTTATAGAACTGATGAACAAATGAACCCAACCCAACACCATCAGTTCCATCCTCTATCTCACTGTCCCATAGGTGTTGTCTGATAGGTTTCAGTTTCCTTATCATGAAGTCACATGCATCTCTGCCATCTTCACTACCGACTCTTGATTGTCGCAAAAGTCTCATTGTTACATCAACACAGAAAGACATAAGTTCGTTGCCCTCTTGTGTGTTGAGATAGTTGACTGCAGCCAACTCGTTGTCATCATCTGATGCCATATTATCTGATACCATATTATTCTCCTTTTTTTTAATCTATCAATGTCATGTATGCATCGATATTATATTTCATAAACCACTCTCTGCACTGGTTCATTGTTACCCAGTCTCCTGTACGTTCAGACTCAAACAGTCTTTTGTGTACTGCAAGTTCCATACCGTTCAGTTCACATGGTACTCCACTAAACCTATTTCGCACAGTTGCACCTTGTGGAAAAGGTTTTACACCTTTTTTCTCTAGCCTTTTGCCTAATTTTTGTTCTGCCATTTTTATACCTCCTGTCCTGTGTATTCTATTTCTATACCTATCTGATTTTCTATGTCCTCAATCTGCAAGTCCAGGTCACTGTCTGTCATTGCATAATTGAACATTGTGAAATCATCAAAGTGTATCTTATCAATCAGTGCATCATCTACGATATCACTGAGGAACGTAAAGGGCATTCGGTCTTGCACCTCATCTCGTACCATCTGCCTTATCTCTTGCATGTCACCCTCATCTATGTTCAATACATCGTACAAGTTGTAACATGTTATCTTGTCTTGTTCCAATGCCTTTTGTATTAGTTCTTGTTTGTCCATCTTATTCTCCTTATTCTTTATGCTCCATTAATTGGTATCCATCTTCACAACCATTACACATTAACAACACCCCATGTTTTAACCCATCTTTAGAACTATCATATATATAAGTATCTATGTGTCCTTCTGGGCATACTCTTGGTGTAAACACTTTCTCTGCCATTAGTCTATTTCCTTTCTGATACGAACATCGTATCCATTTTTTCTCAATTCTTTTGCAATTATCTTTGCATCCTCTAAGGTGTGATAATAATAGTTACACTCAAAATTTCCATCCCACACAGAGTACACTTCTTCTTTATTATCTGTTCTTACTGCCATGTTATTTGTCTCTCCATTTTTTCATTATTTGTTCACCAGTTGAATCATCAATGTAGTAAACCCAACCATTGATAGTTATAAAAACAACATGATCTGAAACTGGTTCTATAACCATTTTTTATTCTTCATTTTATTTGTCCTTTCTATTTACTGTAGGAATATTCTATTCCCTCTTTGTTCATTCGTATCAATGCCTTTGAAGCCTCACTCCCACTCTTCTGTGTACCATGTAGTAACAGTGCAAAATTTCCCTTATCCTTGATTGCATATCTCTCATTGTGGTCAATCGGTAAGGTAGTTTCACTTGGATGATACACCACCTCTGCACTCTTCATTCCAAACTCATCGATAATACTATCCTCTTTCCCTCCTCTACTTGCATTCATAGAGAAGTTCTTGGGCCGCAAATGTTCTAGCTCTTGCATCCACCTTACACTCTTTGTGTATGCATAGAACTGGATGTCTTTGTTCATTTTGGCTGTATGAAACCATGCTCCATGTATTCTTTCACAAAGAAATCACCACCCACATGCACTCTGATTAGGTCGGCAGGTCTTGGTATTGAGTTTTTAATTAGGTCTGTCATCTCAATTACATTCTCTTCATACCTATCTTTTACCCAACGACTTATCAACAAATCCATGTTGTACTCTCTCTGATTGTACACACCAGTATACTGTGCCTCCTGGATTGCACTAAAACATCTGAACTTTGCACCCTTGCCATCTAATACTTCTCGCCCTCCTGTTTTCTTTTTGATTGCAAACGTTTTGCATTCATCGGCAGATGGACATGTAAATCCACTCAACAAACTAATGGTGTACACTATAGGTTTATCCATAGGTAACCACTCCTTCATCTTGTTGAGTTTAGCATTGTCCTTCTCCCTACTAAACTTTAATCGATCCATTAGTTCCTCCTATAAAAAGGTTCTCTGTTTACTTCCACTGTATCTTGGTAGATAACTTCCTCGTATCCAGTTTGTTCTACATCATACCCACTGTGTTTACGTTCTACTATCTCCCAGTTCTTGATGATGTACGTTCCATTGTCACTCTCTGTGTCTAACCTATCTAGTTCTCCCACACCTATTGCCATAGTTCCACCTAGATAGTTACCTATGATTTGCACCAACCTTGCACAACCATAATCTCCACTTCGTAACCCAACTTCTTTTGCATACTTTAGGAATTGTTCTACACTATTCCTACCTCCATTCCAATGTAGGTATATGCCTACGTTACCCCAACTCTTATCATGTATTACTGCACGATTACCCATTGTCTACTCCTTTTCTATCCATTTGGTTTCTACTCCAAATAATTTTTCTAGATTTTCTCCATTACTGTTGGCAATTATTACCAATACATCTAATGGATATTTTCCGATCGTGTCTGTTACGTCAAGGTATTCGTAACTACTATGTGGCATCCTTGATGCAACTTCCTCCTCTAGATTTTCTCCATCTGATAGATGTATATTTAAATAGTAATGACAACTATTTTCTGAATCGTTAATACTTATTGTTCTATCCATTAAACTCCACACTCCTCTCTCGTAATCGGCACTAGTCGTGGCAACATAGATTGTCTACGTTTTACTATTGCATTACTATTCTTATATGCACTTTTAAATTGTAGGTCTAAATCCCATCTACTAGGATTCCATGCAGTTGAAACATCTTTACTGTTCATAATGTTTAAGTCCTTCTTTTTTTATTGTTAGAAAAAACCAGCTGTTTTTCCTTATACTTTAATTATATAAGTATACCTAGATCCATGTGCTAATTTTGTATGATGTTGTATGACAACAGAATCTAAACACTTGTGATCATGGTAAATAGATTCTGTTAAGGAGTAGACCTTGTGCTGCTAAAAACTTCTAGCAGCTAAAGGTGCAGCTGGAACAGGTCTATGGTCTACCCAAATCCTAATATCAAGTCTTGATATGTGCAATCAATTCTAAGAGGGTTACAGATTTTCATCTATAGTATGTATCAAAATAACTTTTTAAACGGTGTGTTTAAATATTAGAATCTAAGTACATAAAATCTAAGTAAATAGAATCTATTTAAATAGAATTTATATAAATTGATTCTAATTACACCTAAAAAGCCTTGATTTTTAGTATGATATGTACTACTATATATATAGGTTATAAATTAACTTAAATAGTAGATGAAGGAAAAAAATTAGATGTCTACAAAAATTAAAAATACTGTTATTGAACCACAAATAACAGTTAAGAATAAAGTGGTTAAGGTCGAGAAAATAAAAGAGGATAATGTGGATGATTTACCTAAAGAGTTAAAACAACAAAACAAAGAGGGTAAATTTAATAATAGTTATCCAAAAACTACACAAATAATAATTGATGTATTAAACGAAATTGTTAGAGATAACAAGTTAGGTTTTAAAGAGGTTCATGAAATTCTAGTAACTACTAGTAATAATAAAAATACTTTTAGAGAATTAGTAGAAAAAAATGTAATTTCTAAAAACGGTCAAGGTCGTTATGTTTTACAAAATGGCAATAACTTGATAACTTTAGATATAGTTTTTATCCAAAGATTAAAAGAGGATAAAGACGATAAAATTGATAATAAAAATATTAACTTTTATTCTAAATTATTAAAAGATTTAATCTTGAAATTATCAGTTTTAAACATGATGCATAAAGATTTAATTCCATATAGTGTAGAACAAAAAAAGTTCAACAATAGTTGGAAGGTTTACTATTCTAATGGTCATCGTTTAGGTAAATTGTTTGAACAGTTAAAAAACAGTAACAATAAAACTAAACTTAACATTGCATATCCTAAATTGACATGGTCAAGTAATGCAAGTGGCATAGTAGATAAATACTTTACAAAAGAGAGAAAAGAGGTAATTAACAACACTTTGCATGACCTTGATAGATGGATTGAAAATGACTCTAAAAATTCAAAACCTAAAGTTAAACAAAACTGGTTTGATAGTAATGGTAATCCATTAACACCTTCGGGATTTAATGCCACCAAACAGACTAAAACGTGGGAAAAAAACCAAAAATATTTATTGGTTGAAAACTCACAAAATACTCAAGACTTAATTAATGATGGAATGATTAAAATAGACGAGGTTTATACATTACATGAACACAAAAATAAATTAGTTTATTTGTACGTTAGGATTAACGGAAAAGTAAAAATCAAAACTAACAAAATAAATAAATAATAAATGCACCTATTAATT
>FUIF01001606.1_pt1 | contig 16466 bp, 25 predicted proteins | sample 1003461 | NCBI WGS metagenome assembly FUIF01 (sample SAMEA80401918, study PRJEB19352) | marine metagenome | reverse complement strand
GGTGCGATAGGTAGACTTCCAGCCCCTGTAAAGATGGGTGCGGGTATAATTATGTTTGAGTATGCCAAGGCGATTATCAACATACTGATTTCTGGGGTTGATGACGACGACGAGCTGTACTACACCAAGATAGCCGACTACAGAAAACAAAGAGGCTCTATATTTATGTTGGGACCCAGAGACCCGCTTGTCGTTCCGCTACCATATGGGATGAATATGTTTAACAACATAGGCACCGTGTTGGGAGAGATGACTATGGGTGTAAGGTCTCCAGAGTCTGCTGCGGCATTCCTGGCACTGTCGGCCCACGCATCCTTCTCACCTATATCCTTCGGACAAGGAGACAACTTGTTGGGTACAGCTGTGAGCACAGCACTGCCTAGCGCACTTAAACCTGCAGCAGAGGTGGCATTCAATAGCACATACTTCGGTGGCAAGGTGTATCAGGAACAGTATCCTTTCGGCACAGAGACGCCAGAGTACACTCTTGCGTTTAGGTCTCCAGACTTCGTGGTGGACATGGCTCAATATCTGAACGAGATGAGTGGCGGTAGAGAGAAGATATCTGGAGACATGAACTTCAATCCAGATCCATACTACTACCTGTTGATATCTCTTACAGGCGGCGCGGGTAAGTTTGCTGCAGATGTAGTGGACTTGGGTTACACTGGATCTCAGATTGTCAAAAATGCAGTCAATGAGACTACAGACAGCAAGGGTTTCTTGGAGGCTTTGAGAGACACGGAGAAGCCTGTCATTAGAAGAAATGACATACCGATCGTAAAGATCCTGTACGGAGAGGCTTCTAGATTCTTTGACTACGATCTGTTTACAGAGAATAGAAAAGATGTAGAGCAGTTTGTGGCGCAGGCCAAGGCGTATCAAGAGGGCGAAGACGTTACTGTAGAGGGCCTTAACTTTGTGGGTGTCAATCAGTTAAAGTCAGACCTGAAGAAGACCGAAGATACGCTCACCGCTATACGCGACTTCAAGAAACAGTTGAGAGACAACGATGAGATAGACTACATCAAGCGCATGAATATGCTTCACGACCTCGGAGAGGAGGAGAGAAAAGCAATCATGTACTTCAATGCCAGGTACTATGACCTTAGAGGTCAGTACATAGACCCAAAGCCGCAGGGCCTGATACCTACAGAAACAGTAAAACAAGCACTAGGAATCTATGAGTGATAAAAAGAAAATCAAGGACACGGGCCTCGGAAAGTGGCTGAAGTCAAAAGCCCCCAACGTCTTGGACGTGGTAGGGGATCTGTTGCCTGACAGCGGAGGCCTAGGTATAGTAAAGAACCTGATAGAGAAAGATCCAGACGTAGACACCGAAGAGGGTGTGGCTGCGGTAGAGGCAGAGATACAATTTCAGAACAACGTCACCGAGAGGTGGAAAGCGGACATGGGTAGCGACGTCAAGCTCGCAAAGCTCATCAGACCCGTCACTTTGATTGCACTAATGAGCATGTTTATGGTCACCATGGTGGCCGACAGCATGGACAACTGGGCATTTAACGTGAAGGATTCTTACGTAGATTTGCTACAGGTACTTATGTTAACAGCATTTGGTGCATACTTCGCAGGTAGAACCATTGAAAAAGCAAAAAAATAATATGGAGGAGGAGTTCGAAGACATCAGTTTCTTGGATCAGGATAAGCTCAAGAAGCAGGAGAAGAAGATTGAGGACGGTGAGATCACCTGCAACATCGACAACCCAGAGGATTGCGAGTCATGCAGCGGCTGATATACGCACTTCTGGCTTTGCCTCTTTTTGCGTCTGCACAAACGGGGTGGGTAAATCTTGAGTTTCAGGCCGATCAATACGGATCTGAAAGCTCATGGGAGATATATATGGTGGGCGGCGACAGTGTGTTTGCTCTCGGTGGCCCGTACAATCCAAACTCATACAACGAGCAGTTCATTGAGTTGCCTGCTGGCGAGTACAACTTAGTTGTCAGTGATGAGTTCGGCGATGGTATATGCTGTGAGTTCGGGGAGGGGTGGTTTGGAATCGAAAATACCTGCGGTGTAAGTACCTACGTATACGACTTTGAGGTCGCTCAGATAACCGTGCCGTTCAACGTCCTGCCATGCCCGCCTCCAGTATATGGGTGCATGGATGAGGAGGCTGTAAACTACAATCCCGAGGCCTTCTTTGACGAAAACTGCGTATATGAGGTCACGTTTTTACTTGACCTGAATGGTCCTCACCCGTCACAGATAGACGTTCCAGAGGTAAACTCCAACGTAAATGGTTGGTGTGGAGATTGCTGGGCTATGACGGACGAGAACGGAGATGGTTTGTGGGAGATTACAGTTGCTATGCCAGAAGGTGAGCACCTTTGGAAGTTTTCTGCAGATAATTGGGAGGTTCAGGAGCTGCCTGTTGGTGTTCTTGAGTCTCCTTGTTTTTTGTTTGACGCCAACGGTTACGTAAACAGAACCATCAATGTTCAAGCAACATGGTACTGCCTCCGTTCTGCTGGGAAAGCTGCCTCCCGTGCGGTGCTATTCCAGGATGCACCAACTGATGCCGACAACTGGAGTCCTTGGGCAAACTTCGACAACGGGTCGTGCACTGGCTTGGCGCCAACTGTCAACCATGGGAGACGGAGATCGTAATCACATTGACTCTCGATAACTACCCGCAAGAAACCAGCTTCAACATATTCAATCAGACGTCCCAAGAAGAGATAGTGGATGTGTCTTTTGGCGTGCTGTCTGAGTCTGTAGTTGGGGTCCCTCTCGCCTTCGCTACGTGCGCTACTACGGGGGACGAGATAGAGGTGAATCTTCTGGACAGCTACGGTGACGGGCTAGGGGCGTCTCAATGGGGAGGTCAGGACGGATACGCTATGGTTACTGCATGTCAAGACACCCTTTGGGCTCTTGAGGATGCTGACTTCGGCTACGAGGTATCTTCAACATTTACCGCTCCCATTTGTCTTGACATTGAGGATGTAGTCGGGTGTGGTGACCCAGACTTTCTTGAGTACAACCCCGACGCGACTATATTTATAGACGTACTGTGTGAGACACTAAAGGTTTACGGTTGTACAGACAGCCTGTATTACAACTACGACGCTCTTGCAAACACAGAGGATGCAGTAGACTCTTGCTTCTACACACTCACCATTACTGACGGGGTAGGAGACGGATGGTTCGGAAGCTGGCTTGGAATCTACCAAGATGGATGGACGTCACCTCAGTACAAGATGGGGCCTAACGACGGATCAGAGGAATCCTTTGACTTGTACCTGTCATCCGAAGAGGAGATAGAGCTATTCTTTTTCACAACCCCTCAGTCTCAGAGCCAAGTGGATCAATGTGGCTTTATGCTTGTGGGGCCTACAGGGGACACTCTTATCGACGTTTCCCAGTGGAATGTCACTCCTTTCCCAAACACATACACGGTAACTCCATACTGCGGCAACAGCTGCATTCCTTTTGTGTACGGGTGTACAGACGAGGCCGCACAGAACTACATGGAGGAGGCTAACGCAGAGGACGACAGCTGCTATTACAACGCTGGATGCACTCAGGCTGGATATCTCGAATACTACACTCAGGGGTACGAGGCTGATTACGACGACGGAAGCTGCATTACACTTGCTGTGTTTGGATGCACAGACCCTGAGGCCTTGAACTACGACCCTGAGGCCAACGTAAACATAGACTCATGCCTGCCTGTTGTTGAGGGGTGTATGGACATCGACGCCTACAACTACAACGAGGAGGCAAACACCCCCGCGGATGACTGTGTGTATGACGCTGGATGCGTGACTGGACCTGGGTCACCGTACTGGGCCAACGATTACTGCTACTCATGGGTTATCGAAGTTGATCCGTACTGCTGCGAAGTGGGATGGGACGGGTACTGTATTGATCTGCACGAATACTGCAGCGATGGGGTTACAGACGTCACGGTGCTAGACAACACTATCTGCGAGGTGAATCCCAACCCGACCAGAGACATAGTAAGGTTCATTCCCCTTCAGGTGCGGTTGCCACGGTGTACAACTCACTAGGGCAGGTTGTATTCTCCCCTACAACAAGCAAAGTGATAAGCCTAGGGTCTTTGCCTGACGGGGTCTACTTGTTTGTAATAGACTATGAGAATAGAAGGCTTAAAAAGAAAGTAGTAAAACAATGAAAAGGATTTTAGCTTTTGCGCTCCTGTGTCTGCCCATCACGCTTTTCGGGCAGAGTGATTTCTACAGAGATGTATTGAGAAGAGCAACCTTCTATGCGGCTGTAAACGGGGGTAACTCTGTGTCAGACCAAGACGTATTCTCTGTGACCACGGGTCCTCTTACAACGGAGGTGGTAGAGACACCATTCGACTACTCCCTCACACTAGGGGTGAGAAAGATTGCAAGGTTTGGTTACGAGAACAGAGCCAATGTCTTTTACGACGGCACAGAGAAGACATACGGAGATGCAGCCACCGTAGGTAAGTACGATGGATTCGAGTTCCTAGCCGAGGCCGACTGGCGCAGACAGCAGGGCAAGAACTTTCTTGATCAAGACTACTTTGCTAGATACGTGGCTGACGGCTGGGTTGCAAAGGCTGAGTACCTGCAGGATGGGTTTGCGGACGTCAGATACTTTGAAGCATCAGAAAGACTGAGGCTAAAGCTGGGGCCCAAGCTCTCTTTGAACGCAGGTGTTGCCCAAAGGATTTCACAGCCATACGGGTACGACCCCTTGCAGATATGGCTGCTGGAAAACAACCAGATACACTACACTGCACTGGCGCTAGAGCAGGGATATACGGTTGACGTCAACACTGGCGAGTTTTTCTCCCCAGACGGGGACATGGTGGCCAACGATCAGGCAGTATGGGAGCAGGTAGTTATACCTCAGGTGCTCAATGACTACGTATCTGAAAAGAAATCAGAGCTGGACAATCAGTGGCTCTACTCTGTGATCTTGGGCTTTGACTTCTACCACTACGAAAGAGACTTTTGGCTGCACTCCTGGGGCAATATTATGCCGTATCACCTGGACACAGGAGACGAGTACTCATACCACAACTTTGTAAACAGCAGCCAGTGGGTTGATGTGGGGTTCGGCCTTGTATTCGGTACCAAGCTTACCAAAAGTCTTGGTATATTTACAGAAGGAAAATACAACAGATACTGGAACAGAGAGTGGCACGACTTCTCTGTGGGACTCAACTACATACTACTGTGATGGCACAACAAATTGGAGAGGACACTAAGGTGACGCTAGATCTCAAGACACTTGGATGGTAGCAGCGGGGATAGGAACGGTTGTAGCTATGTGGTTTGCGCTTCAGGCCGACATTGCCGAGGCAAAGGAGCTGCCCCTTCCTGCTGAACCAGAGATAACTCGCATGGAGTTTGACATGAAGGACCAGCTGGTTCGTCAAACCATCATGACAACCCAGGAAGACGTAACGGAAATCAAACAGGACATCAAGAGAATTGAGGAGAAAATTGATCAACTAAAATGACACATGAAACTCGTATCAACCCTATGTGTATCCTTTGCATTATTGCTGGCGGCGATCGCTGTGTCGCCTGTAGAGGATAAAGACATCTGCGGATCAGGAATCTGCGTTGTCGAGTTCAACGCATCGTTTAACTCACAAAACAGTGTACCATGGATAGAGAACCTGAACGACTGCGAGACTGCCCGTGTGGACATCGCTACTGCTCCAGATCTTCAGAGGGAGCACAAGATTGTTGTCGTCCCGACGATTGTTGTTTTCAACGAGCGAGAGGAACAGGAAAGGTTTCAAGCGAACATCATGATGACGATGGAGCTACTGCTGACGAAGTTCAGGAGGCCATAGACGACATCATGCTCAACGACTTTTAACGAAAAAGCGTAAGGTGTCCGCTCACGCTGATTACCTTTGTCGATCTGTAAGTGGTTCCTTTTATGCTCCACACGTAAACGCCATCTGGTGCGTAACTCCATCCAGTGGACCCGTCCCATCCCTCTTTAGGATCATCGGTGCGCCAAACCACTTGACCCCATCGGTTGTACACGGTGCTCTCCCACCTAAGCCAACACTCTGACTTAGTTACTGGCTTCCAGTAGTCGTTCAGTCCGTCGTTGTTTGGGGTGATTGCATTCGATACATATATGCAAGGGTCGTGGCAATCATCTACAATAGGGGGTGGGCTAGAGGTATCAGTGCTATCTACGGGGTCTGTACCGCCTGGAGTTGGCCAAGGCGGTAGCGTGCATGCTTCTGCCTCCAAAGAAAATTCTAGCCAGTTGTTAGATATATCTTCGTCTGGGTATGGAAAACCAGCGAGGCCTTCGCACGATCCGTCAATGCACTCGCTGTCATTGATCTGCATGATTGTAAGAACCATACAGTCGTCAAAAAATATACCCTCTTGTAAGGCTTGCTCCCAGCACGCAAGAGTCCCGCTGCCTGCCATTGGTGTGTCCTCGACTATATTGAAGAGCAAGGTGTCTCCAGACTGAAGTATGTCGTCTGACCCCTCGCCTATGTCAAACCCAGGAAAGTCTAGCGGATAGAGCAGAAGCATCCAATCTTCGTTGCCAAAACAAGGCCACGGTGAGATATCGGGGGGTGGGTTAAATCCAAGTGCGAGTATAAACTCGCCAATGCTGTCAGCCTCAGTCCCGCACTGCCCGCCGTTTACGACAAGCAGCAGATCGGTAGAGACTGGGTCAAATCCCAGTATCTCTATATCGCATTGTCCGTAACCTAGTATGGGCAAAAAGAAAAGTAAAAGTTTTTTCATTCTTCAGGGCATGGTCCAGTGCTCGCAAGCATAAGCAGCAAGTCCTGGATGTTTACAATTTGGTCGTTGTTGGGATCTGTATAGCAGCTGCCTTCGCACCCCAGGTCTACAAGCAGCTCCAGAACATCTTGAGAGCCAATGTATCCGTCCCCGTCGTAGTCCATATTGCATTGAGGCAGTGAGTTGCAGAATGTTTGCTCCCACATAGAGAACTCAAGTCCGAACCCAGTAGCCGCAAGTGTATCAAGGCCCACCGTTGCCACAAGCCCTTCACCACCTATGTCGCAGTTTCCGTCATTATCAAAATCAATTTGACAGAATCCATCACCGTTGGTGTCTTGAACCACGAACGTGTAGCACTCGTCATAGATGCAAGCCTCATAAAGGTAATCGGCTGCCCCAAAAGGATATCCGCTATCCTCAGCCACAATATCGTAGTTGCTGTCGTACAGCCACCAGCTGGTTTCATTTGCCCAGGCGTCTGTTGAAACCTTTATCTCCAAAAGGTCTCCATCAATAACAGAAATAGGCCACCATGATGCGTCGTTGTCTGGAAATTGATCAACACTAGATGTTGTTTGAACTGTAAATTCCTCTGCGCCCTCCACGTACACTGATTCGAATAACACTTGAGTTGAACCAGGGGCTAAGTCATACAGGGTTGTCGTTCCTTGCGGACCGTTGCAAAACATTTGAACGTCTACAAGCGGAATAGTTTGAGTCCCCTGATTGATTACATCCACCCATATATCTTGGTATGGGGTGCACCACTCTTGCTGGTAGTATGCAGCTCCAGCGGTTACGTCAAAGTCTACCACGGCTACGCAGGAAAGATTGCCTACAAGCCCCTGTCGACTGCCTTGTAGCATCTCGTGCATGCGCTCAGCTTGCCCGACAGTAAAGGAGTCCTTACATGTCTCTGAGCTGTAATCCATAAAGTTCTCTGTGAGGGCGTCAGGACAAACAGGATTGGCACAGGTGAAGGAGTTGGAAAGCGTAGTCGGAGTGTCGCACACCTGGTCTCCCTGAGTTTCACAGTTAGTTTCTGAACCACATGAAGATGTGTTGGAGAACGTATGCCACAAAGACAGGTGATGGCCCATCTCGTGGACCCCTGTAAACCCCAAGGTCCTTCCTGGCTTTTGAACTCCAACAGTTCCCGTAGCATTGTACAACACTACAACTCCGTCCCTGCAATCGCCAGTGGGCCCTAGGTAAGCAAACCCTTGGATGCCATTACCGCCGTCGTTATCGTTGATCTCGGACACAACGTAGTAGTTGATGTACTCGTCAGGGTTCCAGCATCCAGAAGATTCTTTCATTTCTTGTTGATCCCAGCCTACGCCAGACATTTGGCCATTGCTAACACCCTGTGAAACATACTGATCATTCCAGCTTGCATCGTAACGAGTAATCCCGTTGGTTGGATTGCCGTCAGGATCCCGCACAGCCATGCAGAACTGAATTTTACTGTCCTCAAACTCCTGATTCAGCACGTCGAGCTGAGAGAGTATTTGTTGGTCAGATACGTTATTCTCTTGTGCGGCCCCAGTATGTACAATATGAAAAACGACAGGAAGCGTGACGGTGTCAACTTCATCGAGATCCACATCAACCATCTTCTCAAGCCCCATGACGTATGGCTGCTTCTTGGTGTGCATGATGGTGCACTCCTGACCAAACATTTCATTTAGCTGAAAAAACCAGGCAGTCAAAAGAACAAACCATAGGGTATTGAGTTTAAACATCACTCTGTTTTTTTATTAGGTCATAGGTTCTACAATCAAGATCACGAATAGGTTCGATGAAGTTCTCGTTGCAGTAGTCGTTTATCTTTTTTTGCTGCTCTGCGCTGTTTGTAACACACACATTGGCTGCCTGATACTTTGCGTTTTGCTCAAGAAGCTTATCTATTTTCATCTTGATTCTCTTGTGTCGGTTTGTTCTCATGGACCTATAAAGATAGTCAATATCTTCGATCGTAATCCCACACTCGATAAGACATCAAGGACTTGAGGTCGTGTAATTTAAGAATTGTTATTACATCCTCCCTGTCCTTTCTAGTATACCTCTTTAGGTAAGCTTCTCGCTTGTCTGTGACCACCTCCTTGCTTACATGCTTTTCACAAAAAAAGGCGAGTTCCTCTCGATCGACGATCGCGAACCCACCCTCCTCAGGCATATCAAAGGCAATGATTGTTGCACCCCCATACATCCATCCATCATTCCCTCGAACGTTCTTAAACTCACACCAGATCTCATCTGGCAAGTTGTTCCCCTTTACGTCAACACCCCATCTATTTCCGTTGGAGGACATAGCGAGCCAGTAGTCTATGTGATCGTGGATGTCTTCTGTGTGACTTGACTTGGTTACATGCAGTCCTTTGTTTCTTGCCGATCTCACAAACCTTACCTCAGCAACCCTACCTGTAGCATTAGAGTACCGCCTCCTGCTCTTATTCATTGCAGCCCTCCTTATACTCCGATGTCGCGCTTCTTATGGTGTCTATCTCGTGATTAACCCACTCTCTAAAGTCTTTTATAATAGACTCTATGTCATCTGATTCGTATCGAGGGGTTCCGTCGCTATGGACGTTCTCGTACATGTCTGTAGTCGCTTGGTGGATGCGGTCACATGAATCGAAGATAAGCCGACTAAGCTCAAATATCTCCATCTTTGATTGATTTTAGGATTTCTTGAATAGCCTGGTCTACCTGACCGCTGTTCTTCGCTAAAAATACAATGCACTTGGAGTCTATTCCAACTAAATGCCGAAGAAAAAGCTTCCACCTCATTGGAAAGTCATGATGAGACGGTAGATACCCCTTGGTCTCTATGATCCAACTGTGATCCTTCCCCACAAAATCAGGAGTGTATGTAATAGGAAGCACGACGGACCCAGATCGGTCCGTCATGTCTTTCCTCTTAGATGTCATCTTGAAGTACTTGTTAGGGAACCTGAACTTTTCAAGCAGTTCATAGGTGTGTTCCTCGTAATCAAAAGCTAACCCGTATTCTTTCAACTGGTCAGCACAATACTTCTCTATCGAGCTTGCGTAACGGCCCAAATGTTTTTTTCGGGCTGAACGCCGTTTCGGAGTACGTGTCTTTCTTTTCACGAAGCGAAGTTACCAACGCTATTTTTGAAAATCAACTGCCTGTGGATAAGAAGCTCATATTAAGAGGCATCGTCTTAGGCTCTTCGAATGTAATTGGCTGAAACATAGACCGTTGACCGATCCACGATTGAAACCCTGTGTGTGACAAATTCATGACAATACGGTGCGGTTCGTCCAGTGGAGTGGGCCTACCACCCGTCTCCACCTCGCGCACCTTTCGGACATGTATCTCACTCATCTTACGTATGTTGTGGTCAGCCGATTGAACCTTTCGGTGAATGGTAACGAAGCAATCTGCTCTATTCACAAACTTTCCACCACCTTCGGTGTCTTCTGCGTAAGGAGCGACAGGCAGTCCGTCTTCACCTTTGCGACGCTGAGCCTCTGTTACCGCGTGCATGTTGAGCCACACGGCTACGTTGTTGCTCTTGCTGAAGGTCAAGAACTCTGATGCTGCCTCGTAGTGGTAGTCATGCACACCGATGCGGCTACCGTTCATGTCTAGCTTGAGACTGTTGTACGGGTCAACAAAGATTGCGTCTACTGGCTGCTGCTTCATGACCTTCTCCATGAAGACGATGATGTCACTGTAGCTGTATACTGCGTTGTTGTTGATGATAGTGAAGTGCTCTTGCACCCACTTGTACGCTTGCTTGCGCTGGTGAAAGTTCATGTCGGCCACCTTCTTGTCCATGGCAAACTGCATCAGTTGCATCTTAACAGAGGCTGTGCGGTTCTCACTGGAGTAGATGATCCACTTCCAGTTGTGCCTGATGGCAGAGTTGGCAATCAAGTACAGAGCTGTAGTCGTCTTACCGACGTTGCTGTGACCGTTGATGATGACAAACTCACGCTTGTACCTGAAGTATTCGTCAAGCTCTCGGTCCCCTGTGTCCAACCCGAGCTCAATCTTGCCCTGTGAGTAGTCGTCAATCCATACTGAATCCTCGTCGTCAGAGAGATGAAGGACATGTCGCCGTCATTGATAAGCATCTCACGCTTCGCTGCCTTCTCGTCATCAATCAACTGCTTGATAGGCAGTGCCTTACCGTACTCGATGCCATCTCTAATAGTGAGCTTGGCGTGCGAATCGGAGTCGATGTCGCGCTTGCATATCTCCCGAAGCAGCACCCGTACTGCCTCGTCCTCCTCGATGCGTCCCGCAGAGATGTATCCTCCACACAATCTAGCAGCTTGGAGAAGCGCCTGGTGCTTAGACCCGTCCTCTGCCTGTCGGATCATGCGTGCCGCGAGGTTCAGTCTCTGGTAATCTGTATGATCGTAAGCCTCATTTGTTGGCGTCTGTGCCTCTGCGTGCTCTGACGTAAACGCCCCAAACTTTTTGAAATCATCTTTGATGATGATGTCTGGGTCATAAGACTCGTAGCATGCACGCGATTCGTTTACACCCGACTCGTCTACTTCGAGTCCGTGTTGCTTTTCAAAGTATTTGACAAGCGCTCTAAAGTGGTCTCTGTGTCTCTCAGGGTTTGTAATCTTGACCAAAGCCTTAACTCCGTTTCCACTAGGCGAAGTCCAGCATGAATGAATGAAATCGTCCGTGGCAAGGGAGCGCTTGGTCTGGTCAACGTCAACGTGGTCAAAATCCAAAACAATAAATCCCGAATGCTCGAAGAGCGCGTCATCGGCACGCGACGAAAACTCACCGCTGAAGCAGACCACGGGTAGCCCCTTCTTCTTGTCTTTGTCACCCTTGCGTACTTCTTCAATCGTTGTACACGACTTCCCATCCTGAATCCTTGATAGTGCTGTCTGTAGGGTTATGACGTGAGGGTTCTCCTTGTCGAATACGCTCTTGAATATCGTTACGTTCATTGTCTTTCGCAATCATGAGGAGGATAAGGTAACCTGCCAGATCCTGCAACGTATCCTCCGTTGCGTCGACTAGACCTGAGTTCTTGATGCGCTTCAATTTGTCATCAATGCGCACCTTAATGCCTGATACGGCATTGGCTGGAGAGAAAACGTTCAGCGGTTCGAGAGCTGAGTTTCCATACGCCTCATTCTTGGAGAGCAATAGTTTCTCCAACGCCTTGCACTTACTTTTTATTTTGCTTTCTGTGGTCATCTAACGTGAGATTTGAATGAGATATAAGCTTCTTGTCTACGATTTCCCGAATCATTACGTGTCTTGCCGCCTTTGTGTTGCCGTATAACTCTGATTCAAGTCGGCTCATTGTCTTTGTGTCGTAGTTACGTATGTCGTTTGGGGTGTCGTACACGGATACTATCCACATAAGACGCTCGTGTACAACCTTCTTTTTTTTGAAGGCGACACGAGCGCTCATGTAGTATATCGGTGCCCCTTTAGAACGGGAGGTCACTTGATTCGGCTTCTGCCTTGCCTTCTTCTCGGCACGCTTAGCCTTGGCTGCCTCACTGTTCGGGTCGAACACGCTGCAACATGGCTTGCCGTTCTTAGACATAAACAGCTTCAGGTACACGTTGCCACCCTGCCCTTCGGCATTCTTGCTAGTGGTGTACTTCTCAAGCATCTCTTTCAGCTCGCTGTCCTTGAGTTTGACAGACCAAGATGAGAGGTTTTCCTCGTAGTAACGAGGTTCTTCGGTGTACCCTACGAGTACGGAGTCATAGCTTTGATCGCTCATGATTTAAATTATTTAATTAGGAAAAAGGTTTACGATTGTGTAGTGTACGCAGAACGCAAGCGTCAGGTACCATACGATTTTGAGTGATTTATACAATAAATTCAGCATAGTGTTCTTCTGTCTTCTTGTCGCCGTCGAGCCATGCTTTGATGTTCTCCAGCGCCTCGTGAAACTTCATCTCACCCTTGAACAGTGTCTCGTCAGAGCACTTGACATCTGCTGGATAGTACGGGTATGCTTTCTCTTGAACGACCCAATAGAAGTTCTTGATGTCAAATACCTTGGTGTACACATACGCTTGGATGTCGTAGCTCCAACTGTTTACGTCGTACCTGAACTTGGGTATGGATCGGGCAGACTTGGAGTCAATGATGGAGTCATCTTGTAGGCAATCAAGAAAGCCCTTGAGTGGTACGCCGTCGACGTCCACGTTGAACTCGACTTGATACTTGCCCCCTGCAAACCTCTTGTCGTAGAGGCCGCAGTCCCTGAGGCGCTGAATCATGTCGTGAGCTTTCTTCCAGTCCACCTGACCCACTACCTCCTTGCCCTTGTTCGCCTCCGCAAACTCCGCCTTCCATTCTCGATAGCGCTTAGTATTGCGTGGGAACTTGCCACCAATAGTGTTGACGATATCCAAATCGTCCAAAACAACGTACTTGTCATGAGCTTTTTCTGGTTCAAACAACAACATGTCGTAAAGGGTGCCAAAGGTAAGGGCTTCTGACTCTTTTTTCAACTGACCTCGCATATACATTTCCCAAAGACGCATGTCTCCGAGTGCATACTTAAGCGAGGAGTATGACAGGTGTGGTTTACCTACTGCTTCTGTTAATCTATCTCTCATTGTCTAGGTTGTTCCAGTGTTTTGTGTGCTCTTTTATGGCATCATAGGCTTTGTTTGGAGACACTGTAAAGTGGCTGCGAACGGCGCCACGTGCGTCTTCATTGCACATGTACTTGACTCTCTTGTAGTATGTCCACAAGATCTCGCGTTCAGCCTCAATGCGCTCGTCGATAAGGTCGTTGATGGTGTCTGGGATGGTCTTCCCACTCATCGCACGAACTTCTGTAGCCCTGCCACTTGCTTTTCAGTCAGCTGACCTCCATACTTCTTCGTGATGGAGTCGAAAGCTTTACGCTTGTCTGTCTGACCTTTGATGTAGGCGACCGCCTTGTCCATGATGTTTTCGACAGGGGCGTCGAGCTTTTTCGCCAGCTTCTGTACATGAGGATTGTCGACCATCTCTTGTTGCTTGGCGATAGCTTCGGTGACCTCGTTGGCCGAGGCGATAGAGGTATCAATACCGATTCCGAGCATGGCCAGCGCACGCCCAACGGCGGATGTTTCACAGTTTTCGACATGACTTGTCTTGTTGATGTTGGAAGATGACTTCACCTCGTGGGCATGACCCTGAGCCATGACCTGACCTGCGGCATCTACGATCGTGCACTTGCACAGACACTGGTCGCCGTCAAGCATGTTGATGTCAGTGTGGATACCCCACCCGTCATACTTGGTTTCCTGACGGAAGAACTTGATGCGTTCGTTGACCTCAACGTACTGCTTGCCACGGATGTTCGTGGTCTTGAATTTGTAATTAGCCATAAATTAAATTGTTGATGAGTTGTCAAATTTAGCAATTTGCCTTGAGCTTTCCAAACTTTCAATCATCCTATCTCGTCGTGATTGAAGCGCAGCTATGCTCATGTTGATTGTTCTGATTTCGTTCTCAAGGCTACTGGCACCGCCTCTTTGACCATTTAGTCGAGGCAGTAGTTGATGTCTTCGTGCAAATTTTTCTACAACCTCCAGAGCCTTAGCGTAGTTGCGCCTGTATTGTGGAGAGAAGTTGTGATACACTTCGTGCTCCTTCATGCAGTGTATCGTAGTGGTGTGGTTTGCCTTGCCTACCATCGTGGCGAGTTGAGCGCACGTTCCGTAGGGTTTCGCAGCATTTACGAGAGCATTCCTGAGCTCAACCTTGTGTCTTCGTCTGCTGTCTGGCTCAAGGTATTCCCCCATCTCGTACTCGTAGGAGATGCGGATGTTTTCTAGGATTCGTGGTATATCAGTATTCATCTTCTTTGATTAGTCCGTTAGCCATGCGCTGCACGTCGATGTAATGTAGCAGCGACCGCATGATGTCGGTCATGCCGTTGCGCATAGCGGCTACACATTCTGCGGGATCTAGGGTAAATGTTTGTTCAATGCCTAGGTCTTCTAGGTCTTTCTGTTGTGAAAACATGGTGGTGAAACTATCTATGAGGTCCTGAGAAATCTCTTCCGAAACCTGCAGGTAACACTCGATAATAGTTTCGGGTGGCATATCAAGCCAGGTGTCAAACCCGTACTCAATGATGTCAGCTTTTATCATCCCGAGGGCTGACGTCTCCGCCTTCGTCCCGTCGAGATAACTCTCCATCCAGTCTATCACTTCTTGTTCCGTCATGTTGTCTTAGTTTTTGTAGTTCACGTTCCATTAGTCTGCGCCTTGAGCGAGCGCTACCGCCTTCACCTTTGGCTAGGTTGCGAAGGAACCTCGCGTATTTATCCATATACTTTGCGTTTGTTGGTTACCATGATTCTGAATTTTCTGCCATCGGCGTTGTTTGTTTTGTCGGTGAACCAGTGCGGATTCTTCCGTGGGTTGTACTTGTAATGCTCCATGCGAGACAAAGAGGGCACCGAATCTACGACAGCAACCTCATCACATGCAACCCAAGCGCATACTGTTTTATTGTCTCCGTTAAAAATTTTCTTAGCAGTGGCGGGTTGATTGCCAAGCGTGCAGTTACGCATGATGACACTGCGCGTCTCAGGATCGTAGTACTCCTTGGTGTTGTTCTGCTTGTCGAACACCTGCCACTTCATGAAGTTGTCACCCTTGGCGAGGTGAAAACGGACTCGATATCTCTTTAAGTTTTTCATTCTGCATCATTAGTTTCTGTTTTGCTTCGTAGTCTCGGAGCATACACTCAAGCATCATCTTGTCACGAGGCCTTCGGTATAGCTCGTATGCTTGCATCTTGCGCTCGATGGCTTCAGCCAAGTGCTCCATGTATTCGTCAGTCATTCTTCTTTTCTTCTTGGTCATCAACCCCGTGGATACGGCACTCAAACTCCTTGTCTGCACACAGGTTCTTGAGCGCTTCAATGACGGACTCCTCATCGTAGTCACCCACCTTGTCGCGCATCCAGTCAAGGTCGAGGTGTTCAGAGAGGTCGATGTACTTGCTGAACGATACCTCGAAGTCACCTGTGTATCCAGTCTCATTGATTTCGATGTCGTCGCTGTTGTCAATCTCATCGCAAGCGTTGGACACACCATGTGCCACACCCTCACGGAAGATGGCGATGGCTACTGCCTTGGGGATGACGGGCATAGTAGCAACCTTCTCTTCGAGGTCGCGGTATGCTTGGCATCCGCATGGTCCGCTTGATGCTTCCTTCTCTTTGCGGAGCTTGTCCACCTCAGCCTTGAGTTGCTCAACCTCACGTTCGAGGGCGGCCTCACGGCCTGTCTGCTCTTGGTAGTTCTTCTGTGCCATCTCTTGACGGAACGTCATCGACTCGATGGTTTGCTTGGCAGAGGAGATAGCGTTCTCTGCGTAGCGGATGCTCGCTTCGAGCTCGTTCTTGGATTCTTGTACTGAGTTCATGATTGGTAAATGAATTTGAAGTTTTCAATGATTGCTCTGCCGTAACGTGTTTGGAATCCGTAGCTGTGGGTACCTGCCATTGGTTCGTTGGCAAGCACCAAGCGAAGGACTTTCCACTCGTCAAGGTCAAAGATGGATGCGGTTTCTTGTGTTGCTTCGAGGAGCATCTCGGGATCGTGACGCATGTCACGTCCGAGGTCAATCTCGATGTAGTCTTGTATGTCTTTACTCGTCATTGTCTGTAAATTTTGGGGATTCTTCTGCGATTCTCTCTGCGATTAGTTGCTCGAT
>FUIF01008480.1_pt1 | contig 16555 bp, 24 predicted proteins | sample 1003461 | NCBI WGS metagenome assembly FUIF01 (sample SAMEA80401918, study PRJEB19352) | marine metagenome | reverse complement strand
TGATGCAGTAACTATACCAAACAATTATGACCTAAATATTGATGGTGGTAAAGTATTGGCAGGTGTTATTGAATGTGCAACTGTAGATACGGATGTCAACAGTATCGTAAATGTAACAACAATGCCAGTTACTGATAACTTACACAACCATGTGCGTATGACAATGGACTATGCCACAAATAATATTCCAGATGGTGCAAATGGATTGTTAAACTTCAGTATGAAATCAGATGCTGAGGGCGATTTACAAACAGCTAGGATTGGTGCCAGATATGATGTCAATGACAACAATGTGTTGCGTGTAAGCGCAAGTGACAACAACGGTAGTTTCACTGATTATGATTTTGGTTATGAGGCAGCCATAATGGGCGCACCAGTACAACTTGCAAGTTATACTGTAAGCGGTGCTCCATCAAGTGCCAACACGGGAGAGGTAATCTATGTATCCGACGGAGATGCTGGTTCACCATGTTTAGCTGTATATGACGGCTCATGGAAGCGAGTAGCACTGGGTGCAACAATAAGCGCAACATGAGGATGATATGCCACAAGAATACAATGGCCGGGCTCTTTATGCTAAAACAAAGAAAATAGTAGAAGGCTTTGGCGGACATTTACCAAGAGTATGCAGTATAGTAGAAGTAACAAAACCCATAAACAAATACCCCAGAGAGATCACGGGAGCCCTGTTTCTACCAGGTGTAGACTTTGTCTTGTTATGGTGTGATACCAAGGACAGTGAATGCTTCACTGAGTGGGAACACAAATGGCAAGTAACAAAGCATTATGGATTCAATAAACACGGTAGAACACCATTTAAGAATCGTGAAACACTAAAAGTAACAGAAAAGTTTGCACTGGAGTTTGGCGAGGAGTTTGTAAATGACTTATTTACAACCGTAGGGCACCGTGCTTTAGCAAAAAAATGGAAACTTACCCCACAACAAATAACACATCAACGCAAAGTAAGAGGTATAAAAATACAACAGATGCGGCGAGAAGAAAAACTTGACACCGCATAACTCGTAGTGTATAAATATACATATGCAATTGGACACGGCATACCAGTAGAAGGCACTCATTTAATCGTTGTCATCGAATACCGGGATGTGTACTGAAAGTATTGTTTGTTGAGTCATTTGGCAAGCATATTCTCCTTTTTAGAATTACTGCTCAAACGCAAGAGCCCATTGAAGCACATCCAAGTCCACCTATAAAACTGTAACATACGGCTTCAAAATCGCGGTTTTGGAGCCGTTTCCACCTATTTCTTGACATATACAATAAATAGTAGTATAGTAAAGAACGACTATCAAACAAAAAGGAAACAGGTATGAAACCCAACAAACTCTACAGAGTAACATTACAAGAGATGACTGAACAAACAAATAAATTTGGTCAAACAATGTTGGACGCCAACAACAATACACTAAAGAGCGTCCAAGTACGACAATCCCCTGAACAAAAAAGAGAAATGCTGGAATGGATGATGCGACTGGCTCGTCTATATCAAGATTTCCCTGATCTATTTCCCACTGGTAAACATCAAGTGGGCAACGATCCCGTACAATATAGCGTTAAAGAGATGATGGAAGACTTTCTGGAAAGATACGATGGATGGAGAATGTTAAGCAGTCGTCATCTATATAAAAGTTTTATTGATAGACACAACTGGATGTTGGACAATGTAGTAGAACAACTACATCAACAAGATATGCTGGATGATGTGGAATATATGCTACGCAACTACCAGATTAGATTCTGGACAAGCCGAAAAGAGCGTATGAGTGCATCAATAAGAAATTCAGGTTTATGGAAAGTTTAACTTGACTTCCTGGACCGAACATTCTATAGTACTTAGTATATACTCTAAGTATACTCAATATACTAAGTATGATACTAATAAATTTAACAGGAAGAGCTGAAGCTCTTTCTAACTCAAAAGGAGATACAAAATGCCACTGGTAATGACAGATACAACTGATATAGGTCTAAAGACCTCAAAGGACTGGGAATACTCAGACTTACAAATTGACTTGAAAGAAGTGACTGGACTTCGCTTCGCTGTATACGACAACGCACCCGACTTGACTCATATGTTTGAGAAGAACAGATATAGAGGCGAACTACAAGTATACACAACTGACTCAACTAAAAGCACTTACAAGATGTTTAGTTACTTCAGCAACTACAAAAGCTACAAAAACAACAAGTGGAAACAAGAAAAAGACAAATACAAAGACTGGTATGTCAACGAAGTAGAGACTGCAAAGGTACTCAATGAAGAATATGGAGTAGATGGGGCAGTTGCACACTGCAATCTGAAAGTCAAAAAAGAACACGCCACAAGCGGATTTGGAAAATATGATGTGCCAAAATATGCAATGCACATGGTCCACAATAAAGATGGCATATTTGTTCAAGTTCACATTGGAGATGAAGAGCCATTTCCAATTATGTTGACTGAGACAAGTCGCATAAACGGAAATGCAAAACTATACTACCGTAAAGTCGCAATGAGTTGGCAAGACTGATGCTGGCTCGCTGTAGACTAAGTACTGGTAGTGGTATACATGCATACCGTATGGAAGTGTTATTGAATAAAAGATGGCATTTCGTTAAGTGGGTTAGTAAGCATGACAAACTCACTAGATATAGCAAAAAGAACTCATTCTATTTGCATTTAAAGACTACATCTAGTAGCAATCAAAACACAGGGTACCCTAGTACCCAAAAGGAGAGAAACAAATGAAAGTTGTTATTGAAGGAACACCAGAAGAAATTAAGGCACTTCTTGGTGAGAAGAAAAACTCAAAAGAAACTGACTGGACAGAGTTCAAATACCGCTGGGTAAAGGATCATCCTGGATATGCCAGTTATAATTACCCAAAACCACCAACATCAGATCATCCAGGATTAGACTAATGAAACGCCGACAACAATTAAAGTTTCAGCGTTGGTGGAACTACATGAACAGCGATGACTTGTCAAGAGATCGCCGTGAGATGATCAAGTGGTTAAAGTATGGCAGTAAAACTGTCAGCTTGCGAGGAGACCACAACCAACAAAAGTTGGTGTATACTATAGCACACAGACATTATCACAGCAAATACCGCATTAGCAGAACTAATGCGTTAAAAGTGTTCGCAATTGTAAATGAAAAGCAGGATATGTACAAGCGTGTTAAACAACAGTATACTGAAGAACAACAGCGTAAACAACCCAGGACACCTGTTGTAGTTAAAACAATACGCAAAAGAACTATTGCACATCGCTAAAAAAAGTGGGGAGTGACAGAGACCCTGCTCACCCCCCAGCGGTCCCCCACCGCTAACACTACTTATCTGAATGGATAAATATCAATGTTATTGGAGTAGATATATGAGAGAAACGACTAGTTATTTGACACCAGAACTTGTTAAAGCATTAACAAGGTCAGTGGTGGTCATAAATGGAATACTTGGTTTGGCACTATTTCACTACGCTGGATACTTGCTGTATCTGGTGTATACCGCTATAGCGGGTTAGAGCCTATCCGGCGTAAAGGAGTAGATCAATGAGTGATCAAAAGAAAGGCAGAGGTAGACCGAAAATTGAGCTGGATACCACTCAATTGGAAAGACTGTCCGAGCTTGGATGCAATAAACAAGAAATTGCATATGTTATGGGATGTAGTATCGAAGTATTACGCCGTAACTACCAGGAGACACTGGAACGGGGAGCTGCAATGGGTAAAATAAAATTACGCCGTGCAATGATGAGAAACGCCTGCGATAATGACAACGCAACCGTACAAATCTTCCTGGCCAAGAATATGTTGGGTATGCAAAGTGAACCTAATGATGCACAGGATGCCGTAGTGCTACCTTGGGAGTCAGAAGAATAAAGCCGCCGATTTTAATAAAAGAGCATCGTGCGGGCAAATATAGGATGGCCAATTATGAACCGCATACAACAACAAGTAGATGAAAACACGGATAATATTCGTGAAATCAACCATAGCATTGAAATTATAAAAAATAATCACCTTGCACATCTTGAAAAAGACATGGATAAACAAAGCAAGCTATTGGAAAAGTTAGATATGAGGTTATGGTACATATTGGGATTACTTGTGATGGCGATGTTAGCAAGTTTATTTGGAGGATAAAGAGATGTCATGGCACTCAAAAACAAAAAAGAAGTCAGGCGCTAAGACTAAAAAGAAAAAGCGCAGTTACAAAAGTAAAGGAAAAAAATAATGCCTATTATTTCAAACAGCAAAATTGAACTTGTTCCTGCAGGTCTTAGCCTGGCAAGTGGCCGCCTAGACAATGCGGAACTAAAAGGAACAGGTGGTGTCAACCCAGCAGTTGGTGCCACATATGAAACAATCAGCGCAATCGGTGGTGTGATAGCACAACTGGATGGAGCTGGTGAACAAATTAAATTACAATCAACAAGTGGCGATGATACAAACAGTGGCGGTGCCGCAGGTGCCCGTAAAGTGCGTGTCAAAGGTATTGATGATACTGGTGCAGAAGTACAAGAAGATATCAACATGAACGGTACAAATGCCGTAACAAGTACAACTTCATTCAAAGCAATCAACCAGATGTTCGTAAAACAACTGGGCGGTGCAAACACAACTGATGCTAATGTTGGTACAATCACAGCTACCAACAACGCAGGTGATGCAACTGTCGCAAGCATTGTAGCAGGTGAAAACCGTATGTATCAAGCACAGTGGACAAAGCCAAATGATAAAAATGTTTACATTACAAGTTTTGTTTATGGTTGTACAAAAGAAGCAGAGATTTCAATCTGGTTAAAGAAGAATGATACAACTGCTCCAAACTTCCAGAAGATGTTGGCTGTTGTTACCAATGGTGGCACAAACACATACAAACTATACAACCCATTCCTACTGAATGAAGGTGGTGCAACAATCCAATTCCGTGCAAAGAAACTGGGTACAGATGATGCACATGTGAGTGTTGACTTTCAGTTGATTCAGGAGAACTAATATGGGATATGTTCCAGGCAATGAAGTAAATCCAGTACCTTTTGGCATACCGCTTGCCTTGGGACAATATACTGAACTAAGTGGTGTACAAAAGTTTGGCTACAATGCCAGTGTTGGCACCAGCTTTGAAACAATTTGGGATGGTGGGGGATCATATGTTTTTCCCACCACCGCAACAACAGCAGCAGTGGCAAGCACCAGTGGTGACGATGCCAACGCTACTATAACTGTGGAAGGTCTTGATGGCAGTTATGCTCAGGTATCAGAAACAATTACAGTAGGCACAACTGGCACACAATTATTCCACCGTGTACATCGTGCATATTTGGTGGACCCAGGTGCAGGTCAAACTACAAATGTAGGTGATATAACCATCACAGTCAACAGCTTAACAGTGGCACAAATACTGGCAGGCAACGGACAAACACTGATGTGTGTATACACAGTGCCAGCTCACTGCCGTGGCTTCCTACTTGCCGCAAATGGTGGTGTAAGCAAAAATCAGGAAACTGAATGGCGTGTTATGGCCCGTGAGATTGATGATGGTGCCGCCCGTGTTAAAACATATGAGACTGGTATTGGTGTAAACTTTCACCGTACATATAATATTATAGAACGATTTGAACCAAAAACTGACATCTATATGGAAGCAAAATGCAATGCAACTGCTGGTGTTAGCGGAGGCTTTGAATTACTATTGGAGACAAGGTGATGCCTTATCAACCAAATGAACAAATGAGATCTGCGGCCTCCCGAGCCCTCGAGTATCGCAGGACTCTCCCTCCGAGTGCAAAGTTTGGCACCGCAGTGGGAATAGCTAGGGCTCGGGATATTGCAAATAATGAAAAACTCAGTGCATCAACTATCCTACGCATGTATAGCTTCTTAAAAAGACATCAAAAGAACTATGAGATGTATGTGGGCGTAGATAAAAAAGGCAAAGGCTACTGGAGTTATATGCTATGGGGTGGACCAAGTGCTTTACCCTGGGCTGAGGACAAGCTGGAAAAAATGCGTAAAGCTGGAGAGATATAAAATCACAAACAGCGGACAGCAAGACAAAAATTAAACGGATACAAGACAAATGAAAATTGAATATAAAAAAATAAATCAGATAACACCTTACGAAAAGAATCCAAGAAAGATCAGCAAAGGTGTTGAAGTAGTAGCGGATAGTATCGAGCAATATGGATTTCAACAGCCCATAGTAGTAGATAACGATGGCATCATCATCGTGGGACACACAAGATACCAAGCAGCAAAAAAACTAGGACTAGCCGAAGTACCAGTGCTAGTGGCTCAAGAGCTGGATGAAAAACAAGCTCGTGCATATCGAATAATGGACAACAAGAGTGGCGAAAAAACACTCTGGGATGACAATCTACTACTGGAAGAACTAAGCGAACTAATACCAGACACAACACTACAGGACTTGTCATATGAAACTGGTTTCAGCGAATCAGAACTAAACAAATGGCTGAATGAACCAGATCAAGAAGATTTAGACACGGTACTCGACAGCGTATCAACACTAACACCAAGAGCGCAAGTGGGCGACATATACACACTGGGTGATCATCGCCTAGCATGTGGTGACAGCACGGATGCAACTCTAATCGATCAACTGATGGGATCAGATCTAGTGGAACTAATCTGGGAAGATCCGCCCTACGGCATCAGTTATGAAACAGCTAACAATGTAAACAAGTCAGAATCTGAAAAAGCAAAGTGGAACAAAGACAACAAGATTAAAAATGATGACCTAACAGAAGAAGAACTGGATCAACTACTAAACAATCATATGGCTGCTATCAAAAACTATGTAAAACCAGGAGCAGGCATATACTGGTGCCACGATATCAGATTTACTCAACAATTTAGAGACATTCTAGAAAAGCATCGTATACACATCAGCGATACACTAATCTGGAAAAAGAATAACGCATCAACCTGGATGACAAACTATGTAAAGTATTATGAGCCTATCCTATACGGATGGGACAAAGGTGCGCAGCATAGATGGTATGGCGACAAATGGAACCCTAATACAATCGAACTGGACACTCTAGAAGATATGACAAAAGATCAACTGATAAAAATAGTTCAAGGCATACATCGAAACTATCAAGAGTTCGATAGACTACCAGCAGCGCAAGCAGCAAAGATGCACCCTACCGTAAAACCACCCAAGCTGATCGCATATCATATCATGAACAGCACACGCAAAGACGAAATCGTATATGACGGCTTCGCAGGCAGTGGATCAACACTAATAGCATGCGAAAAGACATCACGCCGTGCCAGATGCGTAGAGTTCCAGCCCAAGTATGTGGATGTGATCATCAATCGCTGGCAGGAAGAATCAGGACTACAGGCTGTAAGACAAGACGGCACAATGTGGGACGATATTCTACAACAACAAGTAAATGACAATCTTAGTGAAGTGTTCGATATGGATCGAATGGATCTAAGCGATATACTAAACGAAGCCGCTAACTAAAATGATCATACAACAAGACTGCCTTGAATGGATGAAAACTCAACCAGATGAATCTATTGATGTCATAGTGACAAGTCCTCCCTATAATAAAAAAGGATTGCGTGGTGGTAAAATAACCAGCACACAACTCTGGGACAATGCTAACATAGACTATAATCAGTATGATGATAATATGCCTGAAGCAGAATATCAAGCCTGGCAGAAAACCATATTGAATGAATGTTATAGAATACTCAAACCCACAGGTAGCCTTTTCTATAATCACAAGATTCGCAACTGGGATAGAAAAGGTTATCACCCTTGTGAGTTCATACTGGATACTGATCTTCAGTTCTATCAGGAAATAATCTGGAATAGAAAAAGCACACTGGCATTGGATGCAAGATATCTGTTTACAAAAACAGAACGCATATATTGGTTCTGTAAAGGTAAGCCCGCAGTATTTAAACAGCGTATGCCAGAAGAATATCGAGGTGATATCTGGACAATCCCACCATCACCCAGAACAAATCATCCAGCAAGTTATCCAGAACAATTGGTTGAACTATGTCTAAAACTAACAGCACCAGATGATGCCGTAGTATATGATCCTTTTGCAGGCAGTGGCACAACCGTAAGAGTGGCAGAGCGTATGGGATATACAGCATATGGAACAGATATAGATGCCTCTTACTAAACCACAACAAAAGATATTCGATGATGCTAGTCGCTTCCGTGTAGTAGCGGCTGGTCGCCGTTTTGGTAAAACATTCCTATCAATGTATGAAATCGCACGAGTAGCCAGACACCCTAACAAGCGAGTATTATACTTGGCTATGAACTTCCGTCAAGCTAAAAGTATCCTGTGGGAAAACCTAAAGTATGAAATGACAAAACGCCGCTGGGTAAAAAAGATAAACGAGAGCGAACTAAGCATAAGACTAGTAAATGGTAGTCTAGTAGAACTAAGATCAGCAGAAGCAGCCGAAACAATTCGTGGTATAAGCTGCGACTTCGTGGTGATGGATGAGTGTGCATTCTATAAAACACCCGCAGTGTGGACAGATATTATTCGCCCCACACTATCAGATAGAAAAGGCAGCGCACTCTTTATTTCGACACCACAAGGCATGGACTGGTTCTATGACTTATACAATACTGCAAAGAGCGGCAAGGACTGGAGTAGCTATCAGTATACAACACTGCAAGGTGGCAATGTTGATGCTGATGAAGTAGAGGCAGCCAAACAGGACTTAGACCTTTCTACTTTCCGCCAGGAGTATGAAGCAACATTCGAGAGCAGTGGTAACAGAATATATCATGCATTTGATAGTGAACACAATGTCCAAGATATAAACTTTGATATACCTAAACATTTGTATATTGGTATGGACTTCAATGTCAGTCCTATGAGTGCAGTTATAGCAGCAAAAACCGAAAACGGATTACATATCTTTGATGAGATTGCGCTACATAATAGTAACACAGATGAAATGGCACAAACAATACTGGAAAGATATCCAGGCAGACGCATAACAGTATTTCCTGACCCAGCAGGCAATCAGAGACGCAGTAGTGCCAGAGGTAAAACTGATCATGCTATATTACAGGAATACGGATTCACAGTCCGAGTACACAGAGCCCACCCACAGGTCAAGGATCGTATTAACGCAGTCAACCGTTTATTACAGAATGCTGCCGGGGAAAGAAACTTATATATTACTGCCGCCTGCAAAAAGGTTATCGAAGGTCTTCTCAAACACCAGTACAAGGAAGGGACAACCACGATTCCAGACAAGGACAGCGGATATGACCACCATATGGATGCCCTGGGTTATATGACTGAATACTTGTACCCAGTACGCAAGCGAGAATCGGCACCAGTCAATCCTGGCAGATTTGCACACTACTAATGCTTACAAATAGTGTGGCATACACAAATACTCAGCATGGTATTCAGTGTAAAATGAACTTACATCATGAACACTGGCAAATTATTTGCACTGGTGTAGGGGTAGACAAGGATGATGCATTCCTCCAAGCACTCAAACATCTGATACAACTAACCACACTTAACACAGAGGGCATTATAGCCCTGTTAGATAAATAATAGTAGTGCTTACTAAAGCACTGTAAATTCATAATCTCACGGATAGCGATATCTAAGAGGTCTACGCTAATTCATAACTCATCAGAGATATGATATATCACAATAACAATTTGTCTTACCAAGCCTGGGGAGTTGTTCGCAACTCCCCTTTTTCTGGTATAAATAGTATTATTGCAATGCAAGAGGCTGACGAGCCGTATGTCCTCGTGACAGTTAAAAAGTTCAGGAAAGAATTAAAATGTTAACATTAGATCAATTAACTATGCATCATCATGCATACCCTGAAGTTGTAGAACGAGCAGACTACTTGTATCGTTCGTATATTGGTGGAGAGACTTATCGTGATGGTAACTATCTTACGCACTATCAGGGAGAAGACGATCATCTATATATGAAGCGTCTACAAAGTACACCTTTAAACAATTATGTAAAAACTACTATTGATATCTACCGTAGTTTCTTATTCAGAGAATTACCCAGCCGTACAACAAGCGGACTGGAACGCAATCCACTTTTTACAGAGTGGATGAAAGACACTGACCAAGAAGGTCAGGGTATGGATAGTTTTATGAAAAGCATCAATGATATGGCAATGGTAACTGGCAATGTTTGGTTGCTAGTAGACAAGCCAGCTTATGCTGTTGAAACTGCCGCACAGGAAATTGCACTGGGCATCCGTCCATATGTGTGTGCATACACTCCGCAAAATGTACTCCACTGGGAATATGAGCGTGCCATCAATGGCCGTAGAGAACTAACACACATCAAAGTAGTGGAAAGCAATAACCAGGACACTGCAAAAATCACATGCTGGTATGTGGATCGTATTGAAAAATATACGGTAAGCAAAGACGGTGTGGGAGAGTATGATAGTATCATAGATTATCAGGAGTTTGGTAACCCACTGGGTTATATTCCTTTTGTAAACTATGCACCACTACCAAGTCCAACCAAAGGTGTTGGTTACAGCCTTGTAGAAGATGTAGCTGATATTCAGAAATACATATACAATCTTACTAGTGAAGCAGAGCAGACTATCCGTATCAGTGGACACCCAACACTAGTAAAAACAGCAGAAACAAATGCTACGGCAGGTGCTGGCAGTATTGTAAACATACCAAATGATATGGATCCAGGACTAGTACCATTCCTGTTACAACCAACTGGTGCAACAATTGGTAGCATACTAGATTGCATTGATAAAAATGTAGATGCTATCCTCCGTATGACTCACACAAGTGCAGTACAAGCACAAAAGAATCAACCTCAAAGTGGGGTTTCAATTCAAACTGAAAGAGCATTACTTAACGCTAAACTTTCAGACATCAGTGACACACTACAAGAGACAGAACTAAAGCTACATATGATATGGGCAGACTGGCAAAACATTACCGTGCCAGAGGACTTTGCTGTCAACTACAATGATACTTTCGATATGAGAGATCATCATGTAGATGCAGAGCTGTATAAGAAACTATTAGAGATCAATCCACACGATAGTTTTGCACACTATGTACATGACTTAACTGTAGATATGGTTGTAGAAGATACCATGGATGCACAAGCAATTAAAGATCAAATTGCAAGTGATCATGCCGGTATGGATATGACATCCGCTGAAGAAGAATAAAAATACTCCCCCAGAAATGAAAACACCCAGTGCTAATACGCTGGGTGTTTTCGTGTAGTCTTGTAGATAAAATCTTAGTTTTCATAAACTGAAAGCAACTCTGTTGACCAAAAATAATTATCCACAAGTACAAAAAAAGCGTAAGGTCAATACGGTTACCTTACGCTCTATAGTTGGGGAGGCATAAGAACTAATGTTCCTACTAGTAAACTTAATATAGTGCATTCGTCCCTGAAAGTCAAGTGTTTTATTCACCTTTTTTCCGGGATAAATAAACTTGTATAAGGCAGGCGCAATGAGCGCCCGTCCCCCAACCTTATAAGGAAACTTGACATGCAAGATACAAACATGGATACAACTCAAGTAGATAGCACTGAGGCATCTACACCAGAGGTACAGACTCAGGAACAAAAAATGTTTACACAAGATCAAGTGAATGATATTGTGGCAAAACGCATTGCACAGGTAAACCAAAAATATTCACAAGTGGATGTTAATGAATACCAAGAACTAAAATCACTCCAGCAGCAACAGATGGAGCAAGAGATGATCAAGAAACAAGAATTCGAGAAAGTCTTGAAGCAACAGAAAGAAAGCAGCACCAAGGAGGTATCACAATTGAGAGGTGAATTGGAAAAAATCAAAGTAGATGGCGCATTAATTAATGCAGCCGCATCTGCAGGAAGTGTTAATCCTGAACACATCGCTCAATTATTAAGAACAAATGTTCGTATGGACGCTAACGGACAAGTAGAGGTAGTAGATTCAGAAGGAAATATCCGATATACAGATAACGCAGATCCCATGGGTGTGCAACATTTAGTTTCGGAATTTTTAGATGCAAACACATACTATCGTGCAGCCGGTAAACCCGGCACAGGTTCTGAAAGCAGTGCAACCCCTCAGTCAACGCAGAGCGGTGACTTAGACTCACTAGATCTTTCTCGCCCAGACCACCGTGCAATTTATGCACAATGGAAGCGAGAAGGAAAAATTTAAAGGATTTAAAAAATGTCAAATTCAGCATTTAATCTAGACAAAATGGTCGTACCTACAAAGGCAGCGACAATTTATCAAGCCCATGAGGCTTCACTTTTCCTACCAGGCACAATTGTACCTACAGTAACAGTTCCTGCAGGATCAGCATCACTGCGTGTACCAGTACTATCTGGCGTAGCAGCAACAAAAATCACATCAGAATCAGCAAACGCTGACGGTGATGTAACACCAGATGATTCAACATCAGGTGCAGTAGCAGATATTGCTATGAACATCTATGCAGCAAGAAATGTTCTTCGCGACTTAGGTGGTATCGATCCAGCAGAAGTTGGTCGTCTATTAGGTAACGCAGTTGCTAAAAAGTTTGATGAAGATTGTGTAGCACAATTAGAATCAACATCAATCACACAAGAGATTGACACAGCAGGTACAGTTACACTTAACTTCCTACTAGACGCTGCAGAGCAAATCCGTGCAAACGGCGAAATGGGACAGCTATTTGGTGTTCTATCAGTAGAAATGGCAACAAACCTAATGAAAAACATTGGTACAGCGGCTTACGCTGGTGGCGATCTACAAACACAAGCACTACGCTCAGGCGCACTAGGCACAATTGGTGGCATCAACTTGTTCATGTCTTCAAACATGACTACTAAACAAGGTACAATCTTTGCACAAGACGCATTCCGTATTGGTATGCACAAAGATGTGGATCTTGAGATTGCACGCCGTGCGGCAGCAGTTGGTAACGATGTAGTTGCATCACTACACGCTGGTGTTGGACTGGTTGACGCAACTCGTGCATGTCGTCTATACGATGTAGCATAATTTAAAATGAAAGGAGACAGCTAATGTCAAATTACGCAACTACAGCGGACTTAACAACGCTTATACCAACTCTTACCGATCACGGTGAGACTGACTTCACTGATGAGCTTACAGAAGCAACTGCTGATGTAAACCGTGAAATAGAAGTCGAGTTTATCAAAAGAGGATTTAATTTTGGAGACGGAAACCTCCGTTTCGATAGTGATCTTTTGGATGGTACACAATGGAAAAGAGCTACAATGTACCGTTCGCTTGCGTATTATATCATGCCAAGATTGTCTCCTTTCAAACCTGATGATAGTTTTCAGTTGCAAATGAAACTGTATAAAGAACTGTATGCAGAGGAAATGGCTAGTGAATTCGCCCGTGGCATCAAATATGATGGCAACAATGACGGGACTTACGATGAAAATAGCGATTACTATGAAGCACCGCAGGATAGGTTATACAGATGAGCAACAGAGAAAACATCACGGCACACATTGTAACTGAGCTAACTGCACTAGCAGCAGTCAAAACTGTTACAAGGGAACCCAAAGAGATTACAGAACTCAGTCCGCAAAGTTTCCCGCATGTCCTTATTGAAGCAGCTAATGAAACAAGAGAACATGCAAGTTTCGGAAACACGGTACGCAGAGAGAGTACTATGGATGTGGTGTTAAACGGTATAGTACACGGAAGTGACAGAGATTCAAAACGCAATACACTTATTGCCGCTATTGAGTCTAAACTGGCGGAAGATGTAACTCTTGGTGGGTATGCTTATGATAGTGAAATCACGGAGATTGAAATCCGTGAGATAGCTGAAACTGCACCTTATGGTCAGTTTGCAATGGTCCTCCAGGTTAAGTATTTTTATGATAAAGGTACACCCTAAATTACGCAAGAGCGTATATAAACTTATATATAAGGAAATAAAATCATGGCAGAGCAAAAAGGTATTGACGGCATCGTCAAAATCGACGCAAAAAATGGCACTCCAGCAGCAGTCCTAAATGTAACAGCATTTACTCTAGAGGAAACAACAGAGACAATCGATGTAACATCAATGGGCGATGGCAACCGTGTTATTTTACCAACATTTACAGGCTTTTCAGGGTCAGTAGATGGCTACTGGGATACAGCAGATGCAAAACTAAACCACACTGATTCAGTTGAACCAGTTATTCGTGCTGGTATCACAATTGACTTCGAATTCTGGCCAGAAGGCAATGACAACTCAGCAGAAACTGGTGGTGATCGTTTGTATTACGAAGGTAGTGCAATTGTAACTAGCGTATCACGCAGTTCGTCATTCGACGGTGCAGTTGAGTATTCAATCGCATTTGACGGAACAGGCGATCTAACTTACGCTAAACTAGACGGTCTATAAGAACATGGCAGTGCGTTCAAGCAATCCTTCAGTCATCATGGATGACATCAACAGGACTATTGAGCGCACTGTTGACCGTCTCTTTAGAGATATAAATAAGAATGTAGCGGCTATAACCCCCGTAAGGTCCGGTAGAGCTCGTAAAGGTTGGAAGAAAACAAGAATATTCGATCTAGGCTTTACAGGCGCAATTATAGAAAACCGAGTACCGTATATAGGCCTACTAGACAAGGGCAGTAGCCCACAAGCAAATGCTGGTTATGTCAATAAAGAAATTGAAAACCAGATTAACAGGAGACCGAGAAGATTATGAGCGTTATTGATAAAGCAACAGCACACTTTGAAGAAGTATTAGGACAAGGCTTAACTGGTCCAATTAAAGTACCAGAGTGGGACTGTGAAGTATATTATAAACCAAGCACAACTATGTTTGAAGAGAGTAAAATCATCGAACTTACGCAGGCTAACAAAACAACAGAAGCACTTGTTCAAACATTGATTATGAGAGCAAGAGATGCAGATGGTAAACCATTGTTTACAGGCGCAGACAAACACAAACTTATGCGAGCTGTAGACCCTAAGGTTATCCTTCGTGTGGTTGGTGAAATGGGCAACACTGACGACATAGAGGAGACACTGGGAAACTAAGTAAATCTCCACAACTCCTGTTCATGTATAAACTTGCAATTGAACTGGGTAAAACAGTAGAGGAGATAATGCAAATGAGTAGTGTCGAATATAGAGGTTGGATAGAATATTTCAACTATGTGAATAAAGAGCAAGAGAAGGCTTACAAGAAGTCTAACAGGAGAAAATAAATGGCATCTACTTATGAATTAATTGTAAAAGCAGTGGACCGCACCAGTGGTCCACTTCGTCGTGTTGAACAACAATTAAAGAGTGTTGAAAGACAGACCAGAAAAGCAAACGGCGGTATGAAACAAATGTCAACGGGACACACCCGTGGCATTCAAAATATGGGTACAAGTTTTAATGGACTAGGACTTGCTATCAATGGTGCAACAGCCGCAGTGGTAGCCGCTGGATTTGCAATGGCCAAATTCATCAACTCAAGCAAAGAAATACAAAACATAGAAGCCAGTTTAAAGCTGGTTACATTTGGTGCTGCAGATCTCACAGACCGAATGGGTAAACTTCGTGATATGGCTGTAAAAAACAAAACAAGTTTTAGCGCAACAGCAGAACTATTTACCAAGCTGAGTATTGTACAAAACGACTTGGGCTTTAGCACAAAACAAACAGAACAACTTGTTAACAAAATGTCTCGTGCATTGATTGTTTCAGGTGCCGATGCTAACACAGCAGCAGGTGCAGTTAGACAGTTTGGCCAAGCAATGGGATCAGGCAGTGTTAGAGGTGATGAATTTGTCACTCTTACAGAAGCATTAGGTCCTGCACTTGCTATTATGGCAAAAGAAAGCGGATATACAATTGCCCAGTTAAGAGCATTGTCACAATCGGGTGGTTTAACTGCTAAAGTATTTGCAGATATGCTACTTAATTCAACAGGACTTGATGATAAATTTGATGACATGGGTACTACAACTGATCAGTTGGAAACACAATTTACAGATGCATTTACAGCCGCAGCAGCCGCAGTGTCAAAAGCATCTGGTTTAACTACTGCATATAACAACATACTCCGTGGCACAGTTAACATACTTAATGGTATATCCGAAAATTTTGGCAAAAGTGATGGTCCACTCAGCGTATCAATTGAAGCTCAAATTAAACAACTTCAAGAACAAAAGAAAGCACTTGAAGATGCTATAATTTTACCCGGCGCCACCGCAGGAAGTAAAAAGCCAGGCGAGATGAATCAGCGAGACTTGCTACGATCACAGGCAGCCGCCCAAGCAATTGCCGCACTACAAAGAGATATAACCAGAGAACAAGCAAAACAAAAACCAGATTTAGAGTTTATAACTCGTTTACAAGTAGAAATAGCAAGACTCAACGGCATACAATCAGAACTTGAAGCTAAAAAGGTTGAGCATGGTATCAGCAATATTGGCGTAAACATAGAAAACCTTTCAACTCTAAATCAACAAATAGCAGCATTACAAAAACAGCTGGATATAGAAAAGGCTAAAGAAAAAGCAGCCGCAGAT
>FUIF01017659.1_pt1 | contig 16595 bp, 18 predicted proteins | sample 1003461 | NCBI WGS metagenome assembly FUIF01 (sample SAMEA80401918, study PRJEB19352) | marine metagenome | reverse complement strand
ACGAATCGCGCCAGGGTCTTCGATGTCCGCCGCCTCGCCCAAATAGGCCAGGGTGATGTGCAGATCCTCGGCGGCTTCACCATCTGACAACGCGATCTGTCCCGCAATCTCGTCGGGCACAAACAATGCAATCATCGCGCCAGTATGTTGTCCGCTCTTGTAAGTCAACGCCTGCCCCCCTTGCCCACTAGACATTGACACAAAGCCCTTTTTGGTTTTTTCATCGGCGGCGCCCATCTGATCTCTGACTTTTTCACTCCAACGCTTACCGGCATCGCCGCCCCACAGAAGCCACGCTATCCAGCCTGGCGATGGGTCGTTACTGTCTTTCCAGCCATCCGCCTTAGCATCAACCGCATGACGAGCAAAGTAGCTGACCATTCGTTTGATTGTGCGAGGCGAGACTGATGTTCCGTTGGATAAATCGCGCGCACGTGCCACGCCAACTTCAGTGCCGCCGCGCTTGAACCTCCGGCGCAATTCAAGCCCGCGTTTTGCAGCGCTCTGAACGCCTTTAGGCGGCACGAAGTTGATGTGGCTATACCGTGCAGGCGCAGATTTATGCTGCATTGCTTGAATATCACGCGCCATTTGCACGAAGGAAGGATTATAAAATTGAAGGTCTTTTGGTGTCGTAGTCACGTGAGAGGCGAGGCGGGAAATTCCCGCCTCGTTCTCCTTTCTATGCTAACCGATTGTCGGGCAGGTCGTAGAGATATTCCCAGTGAAAATTGCTGAGAATCGACTGTGCGCGCACTTGTGCTTAACAATCAATGAGGTTGCCGCCCAAACCTGGAAACTAATGGCTGTACAGCCTGGCGCCAAATCCTGCAATTGCAGCGGAACCTGAACGGACTTATAAACCAACGGTTCGCCGTTATGGTTCATTCGCAGCCCAAACAGTTCGCCCAAGAACGTTCCGCCGCCTGAGTTGCTGATGGTGAAGTTATCATCAGCAACCACGGTTTTGCGCCCGCGTCCAGTGTTCACAAACCCTGCAAAGTTAAATCCTGGGGTGATTCGGTCACCACTCTGGAAGTTGACCACCTGAGAACCTTGGAAGCCAAGTTGGAAATAACCAGACAGCATCTCTTGAACTGCTTGCGGGTGACCAGCAATATGGGTCGGGCTGGCGCAGCCTTCGGCCAGGAACCGATCATAGGTCGCAGCGCTGAATGTGCCAGACGGCGAGCTGGTGTTTACGTGCGCGCCGTTGGCATCAGTGATAATCGTTTCAAAGCCGTCAAACTCAAGGCTGTTAGAGCCAGAGTTGCCTTGGATTAGCAGGCGATCCCAACCATTCAGGGTTAGGGTTTGAGCTTTGCGAACTTCTTTTTCCTTGACGCCTGCAACGTTTTCCATTGCAAAGGTCGCCATGTCCGTGCCACCGGGTACGCCTTCGCCTGCGGCATGGCCGCCGACTAGCTGGCTGATTGCGCCCATAGGCATGGCGGCCAACGCTGTGCTGTGCATAATGTCACGCACAGACAAAGACTTTTTCGCGCCGATATTTTTGTGATTGACGGTTGTGTTGGTACCATCGGCGGTAAACTCTGCCGGACACTCGCCATCAGCAAATGAGATATAGCTGGATCCGCTGGTAAATGCCAGTGAATTTAGCTCGCGCCAGGTCACGCCATTGAGGGCCGTGGTATCTTCTGGCAACGTTGACCACATCGTAATTTCTTCGCACATCGCAATGGTTTCGGTGGGATCAAGAAGGATTGGATACTGGGCGTCGAAATCGGCAGGGCTGGCATACGGCTGCGGGACAATGTTCGGATCAGCAACACGGGCCACAAACGCACCGTTGGGGGCTACAGGTTGACTGTCTCCCCGTTGGCCACTACCGCCGCCGAACTCTAATACTTCCTCGCCACGGGCAAGGGTTGGAACATTAAAAGACATTTCTATCACCTCTTACGTTATGAAATCCACGTTCGAGGCTTGCTTAACACCACACGTTTACCACACGGCAGAGCCGCTTAACAGCAAACTTAACGAGGCACGCTTGCCTAACTGTGTGAACTAAGTTCGATTACTGATGAAACCCGACAGTCTTGCGAATATGGGCTGTCAAGGCGCTGGGTTTGCCAGTTTCAGGCGAAATGGGAAGTCCCGTACTTTCGCCAACGGCGGCAATATCCGCGCCAGGGGTGGCCGATTTCTGAACAGGTAGCGCCTGAGATGAAGGCTGTACAGGCTGTTGTGGCTGGTTGATCTTTGCCGCAAGCAAGCCAATTTGCTCATTCAGCGGCGCTATTACGTCAGAAAACGCGCTTTTCAATGCGTCGGCCATTACTTCAGTTTGGTCAGGGGGGCTGGCTTGATCCAGTTGCGCCTTAAGCTGGGCTGCATACTGGTTCAAATGCTCCTGAGCCGCTTTTTCTTTTGCCACTCGATCCAGGGTTGCATCAGCAAACACCTGATCAATTGGCGTTTGAGTATTCTCACTCATAACATCACCTCGATTAACTTGTGGTGTATCAACAGCGGATTGTTCCGCTAGGGTTGCATCATATAACAGATAAGCATCTTCTATGGACGATTTCAAAGCGGCAATGCGTTGGCCAGTGTCTGAAACAACGTTCGCCATTGCCGTCACTGCGTCAAAGCCGCTATCTACCTCGCCACGCCTGCGGATATTACCCATCACAACTTCGAGCATATTCCAATTAGACACGGCTTCCATTTTGCGCTCTTGGGCTTCGATGAAGGCTTCGGCCTCTGTGATCGACGTTGCGCCGCCTAAAGGCATATGCGCTTGCATTTCGGCAAAGTCGCCTTTAACGGCGGCTTTCATTGGTGTTTCGTCGTCGTCTTCGCCCGATTCCTCATCGCTTTCCATGGCTTCGGCTTTTTTCTTGCCTCTTTTGTGCTTACTGGAATCTGCTTTGTCTACGGTGTCGGTTGATTCATCGGCGGCACTGGTTTCGGTATCCTCAGTGGCATCCTGCGCCGATTCGGTTACTTCATCGCTCTCAGGATCGGCGTTATCTTGCTCCGCTGGCACTTCATCCTCATCGGCTTTAACTACCATCCCTTCCGGTAGTTCGTTTTCAGTTTCAGATTTACCAACTACCTTGGCACGTTTGTCCAGTTCTTCGGCCATGGCCGGGTCAATGATAGTCTCTGCATCTTCCTTTCGAGTTGTCATAGATTTTTCCTCAAGTCCCAGCTTTGTATCTGGGTGCATTGGTACGCGGGTTGCCGCCCAATGGTCTACCTGGCCTTGCAAGTAGACTTTATCCTTTATATTTTTTTCACACATCGGGCATTTGTCAGAAAGCGAACGGCGCGTAAACACAAAATCGCCATGCGCGTGTTGCAGGTCATACCAACCCGCGCTGATGCGAATTGGCTGTTCAACTGTTTCGCCTTTTTTGATCAGTGCCTTTTCTTGCCGCACGGCTTCAAACAGTGCTTTGCCCAACGGATGTTCATCATCAGGGTAAAAAATACCGCTGGCTTTGAATTTGTCACCGTCAATAAACATCTTGTCAGTGATCCCTGCCTCGCCGTATCCTTCAAGCGCGGGATAATGCGAAATGCCAAGGAATGGCAACCGAGGCGGCTCCAAAAACGGCACAGTGATATTTTTCTCTATGCGCTCAATCCAATCCTGAAACAGCGCAACAGATGTGCGTTCCTCTGACTTGTCAGGCGTTGTTTCTGAGGTGACAGCCTGCCAACGCATAGAACCATCTTCCTGCAATGTGGCCTTTACGATGGCCAGCCCTACAGAATGATGAAAATCGCTGTATTCAATTTGGTCTAATTCGTTATTGTCACTCATTGAATAACGGTTACTCCAAATTTCGACTTCCAACCGATGCTGAACACGTGAGCGATAATCGTGCTAATCGCCGCCATAAGGAACGGTTCAGCCCACCAAGGCCATAACCCAAATGGCTGCACTTTCAGCAGGTAACCCAAGGCGAGAAACACCCAAAACCCCAAGCATAAATCACACTCGCCTAACTCTGTCAGTAACGGGTGCAAGCCCCATAACGGCCTGCTTAGACCGTTATTTTGTGCGAGCCAAGTGACAGCTCGCCCTACGGCAATAAAAACAAAAAGTCAGCAACACCCACTACTTGACAAAAATGTAAAGCAGCACGGCGCGGTACACAGCATCAACGGTGCCAGAATCTAGCGTCTCAACGTGGGAGAGTTTGAATCCTGCCCGCAACCACGTTCTCACGTGTTCGTCGGCAACATCTGGGCTGATAATACCGTCAGCGGTATTGGCTGACCCAACAGAACGGATCATATGATGCACGTCGGCATTTGGGTTTTCGGCTGGTACTTCATCGGTCTGTGCTTTTGTTTTGGCTGTGGCCATTGATTGTGTTCCTTTCGGGTAAATAGAAAGCGGCGGACATTACACCTCTGGTGCAATAGTCCGCCGCTTGGTTTTTCAACTATTCGGCAATATTCAAATTTACTAAATTATAGCACAAATGTGCTTTGAATTCAAACCCCTACACATTCACGCTCAAGGTTGCGCCGATTGGTGCGGCGGCGCAACTTGGCTTCGTTTCGCCTTGGTATCGTTTGAGCCTGCCCCAGCACCTCGTCAGCCAGCCGCACGAAGCTAATAGCCGCCGCCCGTAACTGGATGATTTTTTCACGGTCTGTAATGACCATATCGCTGCCAATTTCGCTATAATCTATCATCTGCCATCCCAATAATTTAACGATCCCGCTTTGTCTTTTAATTCGTCCTCATCAAATTTGATGTGGCAATGGTCAACCGTTGGGTGCGCTGGCGGTCCGCTCACTGTGCCCTGGCCAAACACACTATCATACTTGTAATCCATAGCCACAAAGCCAAGGTCGATATTCGCTTGGCACACAGCGCAAGGCGTGTCAGGCCCAGTGTGCGCCCATCGCTTGCGGGTAAGCCCGATTTCGCCAAACTGCTTAACACGCCCATCGGTTTCCGCGCGTGCGATCTCGGTATTAACGATAGAATCGACGCGCAAGCGGGCCATATCACCGATCTCGCGTTTGGCCTTTCTGATAACAGTCTCTACGAAACCGCTGTTACGCAAAATGGTCTCAACCGATTCGCCATCACGAATACGAGTTACAATGTCAGGACTACTCAACCCCTCATCAACACCCGCAACAATGATGCGTTTCAAGTAAAACTTCGTGCCATCATTAACTCGCGTAACCAATTCCGCCCCTTTTTCCTCAATCTCGGCAATGGTCTGCGGGTTTTTTAGCGAGAAATCCAGGTCAATCAAATCAGGCGACGTGGCCAAGTCCTCTTCATACAAAAAGCGTTGCACCAAACTGGCGGCAGTCACCGCGCCTTCGGCAAACGCGCTTTTGATAATCTGCGAAACCGAATCAGATAACGATTTGGGCAATGACCACCACGTATCACGCTCTAGCATCTCGGCTATTTTGTCCAGTATCCGCTGATCAGCCTTTTGCACATCGGGAATATCATCAAACGCTGATGTCAGACCGTACCAAGCCTTGCTGCGTTCCTGTGTCCATTGTGAAAGTAACGTATCATCAATATCAGCCAGTGACTTGGCCGTAATCTCGAATTGGGTGCGGGTTGCCGCCTTGATGAGCCGTGATAGTTGCGCGTCGCCAGCGCGTTTTTGCATCTCGGCAAACGCCTCGCGCACAATAACGGCCATTTGATCGTAATGCACTGAACCAGGCGGCACAGCACTTATATCAGTACTGCCCAAATCGGCACGATTCACCCCAATATCGCCACGCCCGCCTTGCGACGGCGGCACGCGCTCCAATTCCTCGTTAGTTTCTGTGCCAGTACCGTTTTGCGCTGGCGCGGGTAACATCTGTACAGGCTCTGGTGGAGCTTCCAGTTCTACAGATAGCAACTTGTCTTTCAGTAGCTGTTCCTGAGCATCGGTCTGGGTGATAATCCTGGCCTCAACCATTGCTTTTAGGGCTTGCGCGTTGAGTAGCCTTGCGCGGCCTCTATTCGACAGTGCCTCGTCGTCTTGCTCGATCCAGTGGAATTCCAGATACGGCGGCAATACCTGTTTGTTGATTAAGTTTTTGGTCTTTTCCTTGACAATCCCCTGCCCGGTCAACCGCATTTCGCGTTGGCGCCTAATCCCCCCAGCCAGCGTCTCGCTACCTGGCTCTAGCCCGATGTCAGCCAGCGTCATCCAGTAGCCCGCCGCCGTAATGCGGGCGTATTTCATCGTCGTTGAATCGAACATCATTTCGGTTGGCGGTCTGCCGAAGGGAATCCAGGCCGCTGGTTTATCATGGCCGTACAACACAGGCACCTTGAACGGGTCAATACCACGCATCAACGCGCCAAAACTCGACACCCAATCATTGGCGGCATCTTTTTCCATATTGATCAAATCTAAAATACCCGCCTCTGGCGTATCCAATAGCAGATTGGCGTAATACTGATCACCACGGTATAGCAGTGTCAAGGCCAGATAAATGCGCTGCGGCGGCGGCATCCCGAACCCCTTCATTTGCATTTCAGTGCGCGGCGTAAGCACGATGCGCCCTACCTCGTTTGGTGTAAAGAAGATAGGGTTGGTCATATTCTCGGTGGTACGCTGCATCAAGGGGAACTGGCGGTCATAGGTCGGCAACAACGTCGCGCCGTCAATATGCACCAAATTAAACACGTGCCCCTTGGGATGCTCCCGCGTTACCCGAAATTCGCCCTCATCGGTCTCGACTGACGGCAAAACCCCTTGCGGCCAGCGTACAATCTCGCTGTTGCCGCCGATGGGTAGGTCTAAGGCGTCTTGCCACAACATATCGAAATCGGTGTCAAAGTCAGCAAAGACGAAATCTTTATAATAAGTAATGTCGTCTCTAAGCGCGTCTTGTTCAGATGAATCCTTGGCTCGAATATCCCACGGCGACGCTTGCAAGAAGTTGGTCAGCTTTTCGCGGCAAATAATAGCAACTGGCTGATTGCGTACCACCGCACGCCAGCGGGCCGCATCTGTCCACAGAGGCGATACCCAAGAGGGTAATATCCGCGTCAGCGCGGGCGGTAAATCTATGGATCTTTGTCTTGGATCAGCCATTGTTTATGCACTCAAAAACTTGATAGTCTTCCATTTCGGTTTTAGTAGTCGCGCCGCCTGAGCTAAAGCGTAACTGTCGGCCAAATCATCCAATTGGCCTTCTGGTGCGCGCAGGGTAGAGCCTTCAATGCTGGCTAGTTGGGTATAGGTGTCAAAGCTATACAAAATAGGCGTGCGCTCATTTGGCGGCTCATCGTAAATGTCCTTGCAAATATCGGCCATTTGGTCATATAACCGCGTTTTGCCAAGCGTGTTTGATAGCCAGCCTGGTTTGCCATCCTCGCCGTTTAGCACTTCCAAATCAGAGTTATCAGCAAGCCACAATATAACCGCGTGTCCGTGATTATTGCGTTCAGGCAACACTGACGCATCGTTGTAATATTTCCCGACGCTATTAGCGTGTGCGGCGATGGTTGAAGGCTGAAATTTTCCTTTCAGCTTTGCCACCTCTTCGCCTGTCTCGTCATCAAGTACGGTCAAAGCCGAATCGTCGCTGGTCGGGTTGCCTTCGGCTGGGTCAACGCCAATTTTGTAAAACCGCCCCGCTTCAGGCGGCTTGTAAATCACAAGGCCAGGGATATTTGGATAATCGGCGGCTTTGTCCTGTTCCCCGACAACTGCCAGCGGCTCGATCTCTGAATAACAGGCCTCAAGCCACGCTGGTGGTATACGCTTGTCCATTGTGCGAGGGGCAAGCGCTTCAGTATCGGTCGCGGGGTATTGCTCATGCAGCGTGTCCAGCGACTGTTCCTGCGCCATAAAGTGCGCTTTTTGGGCCTCGTACCACTCAAGCGTGCGGTTCGGGTGGACACTGTAAGGCAAAAATATGGCCTTCCAGCCATTTAGCCCTTGTTTGGCGGCTCGGTAAATGTTTTTGAAATCCGATTCAGGACGTTTTTTATCAACACGGCTGATTAAAATCAGTTTGCCGCCGTTGTCGATGGTTGGCTTGACGGATGACATCAATGAACCGAGGTCAGGCACCAAGTCGGCTTCATCAACGATGGCCAATGTCAATGTATAGCTATCACCAGCGTTCGCTGGGAACGCCTTGGCTGATGAACCGTTCGACAGCATCCAATCGTGCCCAGAGTCTGGGTCTGGCGGCTCTTCAAACCGCATCCAATCGGGCAAGCGATCATACATCCCCTTGAGGCGCTCTTTGCTAAGTAGATACATAGCCTCTTTATCACGCCGCGAAAACAAGCCGCAAGCCGCCACCGAGCAAAACAGCATGCGCCACAGCGTGAAGGCCAAGGCGAGCCACGTCAGGCCAAGTTGCCGCGCCTTAAGCGCAATAACTGGCTCTGGCGACAAAAATTCGGCCAAAACCTCTTCCTGCTCTGGCCATAAATCAAACGGAATCCAGTCTTGAGATTTGTTATCAAAGATATAAACGTAATTTTTAACGAAATACGACACAGACATCAAGCACTTAAGCAGTTCTGCCTTAGTATCAATCTGTATCTGTGTTTCCATTTGAGTCATCGGCTTGCCATTGTCTTAAATCAGACTGAGCTTTCATAAAGTCGTCTATCGTGAATGTGTGATTCACCTTGCCGATATGCTTATGTTCTTGTACTTGCTTACCGTAAATCCCAGGGTATCGCCGTTCGGCCTTCCATGCCGCCGCTTGCCAAGTCCCTTCATTTGCGGCTTTTTCGATTTTTGCCAGCCATCCTATCACGGCTTTGGCTTCAGCGTCTTTTATATCCTGAAAAAACTGAACAAAAGGCTCTTCGGTATTCCATTTTTGCGTACCTTCTACCACTCGTGGGTTATCGCGCCGTTCTATCTCGTTCTCACCACGCTGTACCCAATTGCGCATCGCCCTGTACGTTACGCCGCCATACTGGGCAGCATGCTCATAAGTTGCGCCGAGTTGGATGGCATCACAAATCCTCTTTGTTACCTCTGATGTCAGCTTGGTTGGTCTAGCCATCAATCAACTCCGCTTTGCCGCCTGTATGCTTTTCCCAGCGGTGAATTGTTACGGCGGCGTATCCAGGGTCGATCTCGCAAGCACGGGCGATGCGACCAAGGTTGTGGGCGGCAAGAATGGTTGTGCCTGAACCGACGAATGGGTCGTATACAGTCTCGTTATCTTTACTAGAATTCGCCATAGCCCTCTCTGGCAACTCTATTGGCTTCATTGTTGGATGTTCGGGGGATTTCATTGGGCGATCAATCTCCCATACAGTTGTTTGTTGTCGCCCCCCATAATAACGATGGGCCGCGCCCGGCATCCAACCGTAAAAAATCGGTTCTGCTCGCCAGTGATAATCAACGCCCATTGGCGAAAACGTAGCGTTGTTTTTCACCCACTGAATAGTCTGCCGCCATATACCCCGATCCTTTAACACTTGTCCAAACAAGACATGTAGCGGCCCCGCCGGGGCCGCTACATACCAAGCGCCTCCAGTGAGGCAAACGCCCATTGCATTGTCAAAAGACTTACAAAGCATATCTGTCAACTCAGGCTCGCTTATATCATCATTCTGTAAATTCTCCTCAACTCGATTGCTCCGAGCAATCGAGTTGAGGAATTTGTTCTTGTCTCCAACAGCTACTCCGTAGGGAGGATCAGTGAACACCATTTCCGCCTTTTCGCCATTCATTAGCCTCTCAACCGTCGCCGCATCCGTGCAATCCCCCACAATCAACCGATGCTCCCCCAACTGCCAAAGTTGCCCCAACGCTGTACTATACTGTGCTTGCAATTCGGTGGCTTTATCAATCGCCGCTTCGGTGTCTCGGCCTTCGTCGGCGGCACTATTGTCGCCAAAATCAAAGCCCGCATCATCTGAGAAGAAATCCTCCAAATCCACATCGAAATCCAGCTTCACGTCTTCGCTCAACGCCGCCAACTTATCAATGTCAAAATCAGCCAGCCCCGCAATTGGGTCAAACGTCGCCAACACCAACTTCTCTTCGGCCTCGTTCAACTCAACATACTCAACCGGAATCGATGACATGCCCTTGGCTAACGCCATCTTGACACGCAGATGTCCGTCAATCAAACGTCCCGTTGTTCTATTGAGGATCACGCGGTCAATAAATCCAACTTCATCAAGCACTTGCTCTAAGGCGTCGGCTTGGTAGTCGGGATGTATGCGTGGATTCTTTGGGTTGGCGGCCTTCATCAATTCGGCTGGCGGCATCTCGCCACTGCCGACTATTCGATTAGCCCAGGCCACTTTCAGCTCACTCATAATCACAACACTTTCGATGGGGTCACTGTAAATTTATGCTCAAGCGCCATCTGAGGCGTACCATTTGACGTTTCGGCTTCCCATCTGTACACCCAAACGCCTGGATCGTCCGTTGTTGACACAAATATACGATAAACACCCGTTGAAACCTGGGTGATTTCCGTATCCGTACCATACACAAACGTAGAAAGCACGCCTGATGCCGTGCGGTACTTGAAGCGCACCACATCAGGGTCATATGCCGCCCCTGATGTTTTTATAGTCCAAGTCGCCTCGACTTTTACGGCTTGGCCTGGCTGGTAACTATTGACGACGCCTGACGACATTATCCGAATCTCTCTGTAGTTTTGATGGTGTCATTCACAGACACACCGATAGCTGGCGGCTCGGCTATACCAAGGCTATCCCCAAGTAACTGCCGCGCTACTTTCACCTTGTCGTACCAGTCAATTGGCACTGACCCTAACGTCTCGTATTGACCTAAGACCGTATCCAGCAATTGAATGGCCTTTTCGCTTTCGCTCATGGTAATTCCTCTCGTTTCTCAGTGACTTCAATAGCGTGACGCAAAATGCTTTGCACTTCTCGAATTCGATCATCCCAACCGTCAACCATCTGATGTGTGGTCATATGATAATCAAGGACGATTTGCAATGTTTCGTTTGTGCTGGCAATCCAGCGGGCGGTCTCATCCTGAAAGACCGTTGCGCGTGGGATATACACAATGTCGCCCAAATCGTCTATTTGCCAACTGCCGAATATTGCACAAATTAACCTTTGCGCCTCTTGTAAAAAATCTTGCCAGTCAGCGGGCGCACTGCCTTTTGTTTGATATTCGCCCAACGGCGTGCGGAGCAGTCCGATAGCCGCATTGAGCATCGTAATATCATCCATTACGGAAACATTTCTCCATCAGGATTGATGTGTTTGCAGAATATGTTGGTGTCCACAAGAAACGGAAATTCTTTATCTTGATACTCAGTCCAACCCGCCTTGGCGAAATAGCCGCCTTTCATCACGCGAGTACACCAATCGAGATCACTGGTGCCCTGCACAGTGTTGTGCTGCGGGCTTTCAGGATCGTTCCATAGGGCACGAGGTGTGTCGAACACACGGCGCGTCTTGTCCTCGCCTATGGTGTATTCCTCGCTATCGTTCCACATTTCACGCAGGATGGCCGAGTGAACCAACAGGCAACCAGTCGGCACCCCATCACACCAGACCTTTTCGCCAAACTGCCAATCGGTATAAACCGATGTCCCCCGCCCACGGTAAACAAGCGGCTCGGATGGGCGAGAGCGGGTGTAGTATAGACCGCTGACAACAGGTGTTTTCTCTTCGCGAATATACTGGTTAAAACGGATGAAGGCATCAGGCGGCAAGCACGTGTCATGCTCAATGAGCAACAACCACTCGAAATCGCCCTCGATGACCTGTTTAACAATCAAATTCTGGGCGTCTGCCACCTGATAGCGCAGCGGGATAAAGCTGTTCATAAACTGATTCATCTGCACCATTGACCAGTTGGTGGGGATAACTTGCCCATAACGAGCCTGAACCCACTCAATCCGCACAAGCCCCGTGCAAGGCGTGGCCACCAGCAGCCGATTGACATAGCCTGGATCATTAGAATCTTTAATTATCGTTCTGTACTCTCTCACCGGACTATTCATAGTGCGTCTTAATTCCTTCCGCTGGCTGCCCAGCTTCAATCTGGCGGCGCATCTCTGCAACTTCTTCCAGCGTGCGCTTTACCAAGATAACCTCAATGTTTGTCGCTGGATTCCAGTTGAGAAACTTTACCCGCCACGGCTTGGGCCTATAGATGTTATACAGCACGCCCATCGTTCGTTGCTCGAATGGGTCAAAATAGGCCCACGTCGACTCGTTGATCGAGTTACAATGAGTCGGGTCTTGAAGGAACCCTTGGCTGCTACCGTGTGGACAGGATATGGCGAACTCGCCGCCAGGCTTCATAATTCGCCATACCTCATCCATAAAATTCACAAAGCCGAACTTGTGCGGATTGATATGCTCGACTACGTGCGAACACACGGCTGTAAGCACCGATTCATCAGGTAGCGGCCAGGGGTATTTTTCAACGTCTTGCACGATGTCTACCCCTGGCAACGGACGTATGTCAAGGCCAACAAAGCCGTCGTTTTTGTGTTCGCCGCAACCGATGTCGAGGCGAATGCCCTGCTTTTGCTTCGAGCAAGGCTTGAATGTCAATGTAGGATTCATCCACGATTGAGCACCCCAGTAATGATACATCTAATTCTGTCACTGCTTTTTCCTTTCGGACGTTATGGCTTGTCCTTGAGTATATTCTTCTATCATGTCTTGCAGGTCTCGATATGCACCTTCCAACGTATCGCCATAGCCGAACGGTACAGTACGGCAATCGTCTCTAGGCTCAGATGGGAGGTGCCGCCATACGATGATTTTGAACTCTTGTTTCTCGTACCTAACATCGAACTCGTAGCCATCTTCGATCAATCTTCCCAGCACATCAAGAGGCTTGTCACTATCCAACTCCACCACACTGCCATCGTCAAATATCGCAACTGACACAGAATCGTTTTCTATGTTTTGATCACTCATCTTGGCTTCCTTTCAAGGCGGCTAACTCGGCTTCAAGTTCTGCGATTCTGGCATCGCGCTTTGCCAGTTCTTCCTTGAGATAATCGACCTCGAACCCATTTGAGAAATGTTCCATTACATGCTGACTACGGGTCATAACTTCAAGGTTCTCCCATCTATTGTCGCCTCTATCACCATTTTTATGGTGAACAATTCGTTTTTTCTAAATAGCGACCAATGCGCTCTTCAGCGATAAGGCGATGCTCCATTACGTACCCCTGCTTAGTACAATTAGGGTGATCTGGGGAATAAACATAAATATATCCCCTTGTTGCGATTTTCCTTCCTGATTTCCAGTTAGGCGCACGCTCGGCCAATCGCTTTTTGTACTCAGGATTCGGTTTTGTGCATTCTCTTTCGCCGCCGCGCCAGTTGGACGCGAGATTACCAAAGCGACCATCTGGGTAAGCATTTTTCAACGACTCTTTAATATCTCTTACTTTTATGCCACGCGCAGTTAAGGCGGAATGGACATTCCCATGAGCGCATCCAACGATGTCTGCAATTTCATAAATCGACTTCTTCTCTTTAAGATACATCCGCTCAAGCCAACCTGTATCGTTAAGCTGGGCGTACTTAGATGTACGCTTGCGGACTTCGATCCCGTGACGCTTTAACGCTCGGTATACAGTAGACCTAAGTACGCCTACCTCTTGGGCAATGTCTTCACCTGTTCTTAGCTTGTCTACATACTGCTCACGTAACCAGTCACCGTCTTTTAACTGCTCGTTTGCCTTTGGCATAATACATATCCTTTCACAAATATTTATAAGATACGTACATTATACCACAAATCAGGCTGTCAATCAAGTTAAAAGGTTATCAGTTCATTATCACGTCGTAAGTAGCGTTCACTGCTTGATTTGTCGCCACCGAGCTACTTGCAAACGTATTCCCCGCAAACAGCGTCCCGCCGCTTGACGTGTTGAACAACCCAACGTTACTGATATTTTGCGTGTCAGTGACAAACGACACAGCACTGGCAAACGTCGCGGTCAATCGCAGCGTTTTGCTGCTGGATGAAGTGGCCGCCGTAACAGCCGCACGCACTTCGACCTCACCAGCTAACGTTGTGTCCGTAGCAGACGGCGCGCCGCCTGTGCCAAGCGCCATATGCGATAGCTGCTTACTACCAGCAATAGCACCTAACGTTGATACAAGGTACTGATTGAAACCAAGGTTTGTCACCAGATTTTCTTGCCAGCCGCTATCGCCTACGATCTCACCATCTTCGACGATGTTTACTCGGTAAAACCCGCGAATTTTGGTCGCTTCCTCTACCCCTTTCTTTTGCACTTCTGGACTTGCGTTCATTTTTCATTCTCCTATAAAACGAACTGTAAAAAATTTATTTTCTTATTTTCAAGCGTTCAGCCACTATCTGTGACTGTCACGCTAATAAGACCACCGTCATACAGCACAAACGATTCGTCTACACCAACCAACTCGCTAACCATAATGGTGTAGGCTGGAATAAAATATGCTGCCGATTCGCTGATCGTAACTGTGTCAGAAACCGCCACGCCTGATTCTGCGCTGGCCAAGACATTCTCAGTAATAGTCAAGGTGTCTTGCACGGCGGCTTCAACACTTACATCACTCTGCACGTTTTCGGAAATGGTCAGCGTTTCATTTACAGAAAACTCGTATACGCCAATCTCGCCCGCTGCACTTTCCGTCAACGTAACAGCATCAGAAGCACTGACCTGCACTGGAACGTCAAATGCGCGCGATTCGTCGAAATCTAAAGCCTCTGAAACGGCAACAAGCGAAACAATCTCAGACGAAACCGACTCGCTAAGTGTCACACTCTCAGTTACGCCATTGACCTCAACCAAAATCGACAAGTTGACACTTTCGGTGATTGTTACGGTGTCACTAACATTTACCTCATAACCAAGCGACGTATCGGCATTCTCGGTCAGCGTAACACTATCGCTCACATCAACCGCCATCGCCTCACTCTGGGCCGCGCCCGATTGCTCACTGAGTAAAACAATCTCGCTAACATTGACTGAGAATGTATTAACAACCTCAATCTGGACGTTAATTGCCTCGCCAATCGCCACGGTCTCACTGGTAGACAAATCAGGATCGTACGAAACGCTCACAACCTCAAACACGTTGACCGAATTGTCATCGGTCTGGACCTCAACCAATGGGCGAACAGTCACGGACTCGGTAACAGCCACCGTGTCAGAAACTTGCACGCTGCCCTCGTCACCCAATCCAGCCCCAGAGGCCTCGGATAACGTAACCGTTTCCGATACAGGAACATCAATAATCAAGCCTGGATCTACTGTTTCGGTTAGCGTGACCGTCTCAGAAATAACGACTTCAATAATGACGGCGGCAGACACCGACTCAGTGAGCGTTACAGTGTCACTGGCGGCCAAGGCTACGGGCTGAGTAACATCGGGCGTGTCTGACAACGTGATGGTCTCACTGGCAGACACGTCCAAATCTGGGGTCTCTTGCGTAACCGCTTCAGATAGGGCAATCGCCTCTGAGACGTTTACCGTCGTGACGCCCACTTGCTCTATTAGAACATTGACCGCCTCGCTGATTGTCACGGTATCTGAAACGTCGGCGGCTCGTGTAACATCAAGCGAAACCGACTCGCTTACTGCAACGGTTTCTGATTCTGAAACCAGCCCAATTACAACCAGCGATACAGTTTCTGTGACCGTAACCGTATCTGAAACTTCTGGCACGGGATCGCTGACGGTTAACGAAGCCGACTCGCTGGCCGTGATTGTCTCAGATACAGATACGTCTGAATCGTCTTGAGGCGCGGTGTAGTTGATATTTATCTTGGCGGCATCCGCTGCGCCGCCTTCGTACATATCAACGCGCAAGCTGTTTGTGTCACTCAAGTGTTTGACCAGTAAAGTCAGGTCGTTACCACTAAGCCAGCCAGGGCGATTCACAACCTCTTGTAACGAAGTCTTGAGGTCTGGACTTTCTTTGAACCCTGTTCCTATATCAGTATCTTGCCAGGTGATCTTGGCTGTAGTGCCTGTGCGATTGCTGAAATCACCATTTGTCTCGGACAAAGCCGCCGAATCGTCTACATCTTCAAAGAACAGTTCCGAATCTGGGCTATCATTGCTTGTATTGACCACACTAAGCGAAAGCAATACAAGAGTTAATTGTCGCATTCGGCGGTATGGACACACTGGTAAATCGGAAGGCAAAATAGTCGTCGATGTCGTCGATGGTCGAGCCTGTTTGGCTCAAATTCACCGACCCACTATCTAACTGGCGGCCATCATTGCTGCCTGCGCCAACCTGGATTTCAAGATCGGTTTGTTCCCCTGGCGGGACAGCCACCACTGAAGCCGAATCGGTAATGGTAATTGTGTCCGATTCGCTAACTGCATCCTCTAAACTGAGTGCCCCAACATCGCCGCCCGTGCTGGCCACGCCAATGGCTGGGCTATCAGACTGCGGTCTAAAATCGTCGTTGGCGTAATCCTCGAATTTAATGGTTGTCGTTGTGTAATCGTCAAGGAATACTGCCGGATTATCGGATGGATTGTCACTTCCATCCTGCGACAAGTTATAATAGGCATTGGCCTCCGGCACAGCCGCCGCGCGTGACACGCCGTCAACTTCACAATCCAACACAATATTGTCGTATGCGTAGTTGTTCGTTTGCGTGATACGAATGCCATAACCA
>FUIF01018407.1_pt1 | contig 16602 bp, 40 predicted proteins | sample 1003461 | NCBI WGS metagenome assembly FUIF01 (sample SAMEA80401918, study PRJEB19352) | marine metagenome | reverse complement strand
CCGGAAAACCATCCCGATCATTAAAGATGACTTCTTTTTTATAAGATCCGACTCTTTTAACAACGATACTGTTAATAATATCAGTAATGTTTTGCTTAGTATAAACCATGATTTGAAATGTATTTTCGAACACTCTCATCTAAGAACTTAAGTATGCGACGATCACGTGCGTCAGAACTGTTCACATCAGAATATTCCCTGTGATCAAATATATATTGTTCCACATTGTTGTAAGCACGATTAGGTGCAACAACATAGTTGCCACGCTCACAAATCATAAAGGTGGTGCCGCTCAATCTGTCGTCGTTTACTACTCCGGGCTCACTCACGAGTTCGTTCCAAACATCAGCACCAGCAACAAAGTGCTTCCCATCTGAAACATAGCTCTTAATAACCTTATGCTTCTCTACAAAGGTTGACGCACGACTAATAATTACTGTTTTATCAACCGCATTCAACATCCGGATCCGATGCAGTAAGTCTTCTACCGCAATATTGCCTTTTGAATGATGTGCTATGGAAATTTCGTACAGTACGCCACTCTTTAATTCTGTAGGTAAATGGGTGTGAGCCTTTGTAGGAGGATTAAACGATCCAGGATATACGTATCGATTAGATCGTAACGCATCTATAACTCGTATAAATTGACCATTTTGATATGCCAAGAGATCGTCTGAGCGTAACATGATCAGCCGTTCAACATCACTAATACCCGGTGCGTAGATCACGTCGACACCACGAGGTACTTTGAGTGACATCCAGTTCTTCTTAAGAAGAGCAATGCTCAAAAACCATTGAATTGCTTCACTCAGTTCTCTCGACTGGCAACGTCGATCGCCATAAGAACGCGGCAATTCTATATGCATGTACGCATCATACCTGGCAGTAGTCACAGCCACCCATGCATGAGATCTGCGATCTTGATAGTGGGCTCCGGAAATAGAAAGTCCAAAGTTCTCATGATTTTCGAAGCACTCGGTGAAAGTGACAGCATCGCAATAATTTTGAGAGGCCTCCTCTTTAACATATTCCAGCGAGACCTTTCTAATGTCTTTTCGTACAGGGTTAGTGCGATCATAGTCGCAGGTTGCACAGAAGACAGTGTTCGACACGCCCTTCGTCCCCATGAGACCGGCGGTAAACTCAAGACCAATGCCCACCTCAGAGATTACGCCTCTCCAAGGACTTTTATTTAACTCTGAATAGAAGCTCATTATGAGATTTCCTCCATATCGACATACTCATCATCATTTTTAATGATGCCTTCCAAGATCTTAAACGTATGGCTCTTAGCTTTTAGCCAATAGGGCTTCTCGAAAGGCGGTTCGACGCGAATGATTAGTCCCTCACGAATGTGTCGATGATCAACGACTGACGGTCCTTCGAGCTGAGCCTCAACCCATTCTTTAATCTTATCTCTGTTTTCGGCGAAGTAGACAACCGGCGTCTCGGCGGCCATCGGAACTACATTGAGTCCAAGCTCCATACAACGCTCCAATACCTGCGGCCAGGAGTACTCCACGAGATGACCATCTGAGCTCACTCGGGCAATACGATACACATAAAACCTATTCTTCGGATTCACGGGCGAATCGGGACTGCAACCATAACTGTAGCACATGGTTTCGCCATACTGCTCTGTGAATTCTTTATTTTTAAGCTGTTTTGTGTTTACGGAGGGCATGATGGGAGATCCAGTATTGGTAAAACCAACGACTTCTCCATAAATCACTTCGCCTTCGACTAGTTTTTCTTTTCCAATTCGGTCGGGGCTAGTGACTTCATCAACGATGTCCCACCGGAATTGCTCACATTCGTAGTACTGTTGATCTGGCGTCCTAGAGCTTAGAACCACGTTGCGGGTTCCGTTTTCAAACGTGTAGCCAGAACGTTTTTTGGACTTCCAGAACTGCCACCATTTACGATTCGTGTCCTCTTCGGTATAGATATAGCCGAAGCGTTGCGACGTACCGTGTAGCTTAAAAGTGAAATATAGAACGGATCCATCGAGGATGTCGTCAATTTCCTTTAAGAAATGTTTAGTGTCAACGTGCTTCGGAAAGGACGGAAACGCTTTTCTTTGTTGCTTATTGCGATTTGCCATCGCTTGCAAGGTTTTAGGCGTATAATACTTTTGACAGATCGGGATGTCGTCGATAGTTTCGAATTCATCACCTACCTGTAGTTTATTAATTGCGTCTTCCGACACAAGATTAAATAGATAGGTTAGCGGAGCGAAGAAGCCATCACTTTTCTGTCCACGGAAGTTTTGTGCACGCACTCGGCGATTTTTGTCGAAATAACCACCCTTACGCTCTCCCGTTTCAGGATCCTTATAGCCCACAAGATCATTGTGGTTGGCAAATTCCTCGCTTAGCTGTCCATCAGACGGAAAGTAGATGCCTACATCTCCATCTTGGGTGTCTAGACCAACGATTACCTGATGTCCAGCAACTCTTCCAAGCTGAAGTCGATCAGCGTTCGGATGAGGAGAAACAGCAATCTTCGCAATGACGGCTCGATACATTGGTTCTTTTCCTAATATCGTTTAAAGTTTGAATTACGGGTAGTTTGCCGTCTTCGAAGACGGTCATCATAAAGTTTTGAAAAACGGATCCTGGATTGTGGATACCACTGTCGCTAGTTTGTAGCCACCTTAAATTGTCTTCGGTAATAGTAGACCATCTACCATTTACATCCTGAATAGTAGCTAGTCGACCAGCTTTGGAAGCTTTCGTTTTGTCTGTGGCTGGATTCTTAGAAATATCATGCCACTTACCATCAATCTGCATTGCGGAGCATTTAATAGCAAAACGCTGAGTGTCTCGCGTGAAATCCTGTAGAAGTCCACCACCACTACCAAATGCGATATTATCAGCGGAGATACCTTCTTTACGAAATGCCGTTAAAATATCATCTACCGTATGAGTCCATTTAACCAGGATAACCAGCGTCTCTCCAAGAACATTCACGCCACTTAATTCCGTCGCCCTGAATCATACGCACTTGAGACGGGAGCACTCGGAATCCCTTGGGATTCGTTTCACTGCCAAACACCTCTTCTAGGGCGTTAAAAACATCAATATCAATTTGAGGAAGTTGACCGCTGTCGGGGCGAAACACGGTTGTACCTTCACGATTCAAAATCGTGTTTTTGATATCTTCGTTACCACCAATAACGCCTTTAATGAAATTAATGGTATCATAAGAATCAATCACCATTGCTACTAGACCAGTAGGATTAGCTTGTAAAACCCGTCGAACAACGTCGGCCTCTCCTTCGGGGCCACCAGCGGTCATAACAGAATGCTCCGTAGCAGGAATACTGAAGGAACTCATATCCGTAGCACCGTAGTAGTCGCGAAGCAAAGGAATTGCAGACATCGTGTCAGATCCCATAAAGTTTACGAGATGTGCTGCTCCCGCTAAAGCTGAGGTTTCCATTGATGAGACCCCACGATATCCAAAATCATGTAGCTTAAAATCAATCTCTTCTGGAGTACCGCTGTTATCTAGATGTACTTTGATGATCTCCTTGATCGCTAGACTGGAGCTTGCAACAGTACATGGGGACCAAACTTGCAAGAGAATGGTTTCTAGAAAGTTAGTAAGCCACGGTACGTTTGGATCTGTATTTTCAATCGTGAATAATGCAATACCAGGATGGACCACACTACCCTCGGGTAGAGCTTTAATACGAACAGGCAGACGACCATCGTGTTCTTCTAAGATATATTCCCACCCCTTACGATTAAACACGTGTTCTGAGCCAAAATGCTGAGCACAGATCTCGGCGGCTTCTTCAATCTTGTCACGTGTTACGACTTGGCCAGCAAGATAACGACGGATGATATATTGCAAGCCAAAAAACACCGTCCTGGGAAACTGTGCACCAACACGAGGCTCACAATAGCTATAGACAGTTTGCAATCCTTTGGGATAAAAAGTGTGATGCGACTGTTTGTACGAATCTGTTCCAAATGCAATTAAATTATGCAAGATTAAGTTCCTCTTCTACCTCTTTACGAAGTTTTTGTACCATAAGATATGGATAACGGTCTGCATGCAGATCCATTAAAGTATCAAACGCTTTATGAAAAGTTGCCGCACGCCCGACGTCTCTACCGAAATATTCCTTACCATCAAAAACAAATTATATTTGTAATAAGTGTAATCAGAATCATTGTCCGAATAATAATCTCTTGTCCGGTGAGACATTGTGATTACAATACCTTTTAGGATTTCGATTATCTCTTTCTTATTGATCATAATACTATTTCTTTCACTTCATTGTCGTTAATATCTTTAACAATAATACTGTGACATTCCATTTGGTGTAAAATAGCATAAAGTTGCAAAGCACGATGAACGATTGATTCAAAATTGCGTGATTGGCATTTTTCAATGTCTTCCATCGCTTCAGCCGGATAAGTATATGACTCAAAACCTAACCTACCAACAATACGATCACCTTCTTTGCCTTTAATTATGAATTCTGACATTGTTTAATCTTCTTATCTAACAAATCACCTGATTCTTCGCTAGCGAGACGATTTTTGACCCATATTTGGGCTATGTATAAACAATAAGTCACAGCCAAGAGATTGTTTTTAAGTTTTGCACTGTTAAAAATTTTTTGAAGAAATTGTGCTACATCATAAAGATCGTCTGGATTATACGCCGCAAAATCTTCAGCTAAATCAAAATTATAACGTCCACCCCACGTATTAAAAAAATGATGATAGATCCAGCGAACACCTTCATCAGCTTTCGTGTAACTTTTTACTACCCCATCTCTACTCCAGCTTTTAGGTATCACAAAGGATGGTGTTACCTTTTCCAAGGAGGAGTTCTATACTTACCAATAATGAGATCTAATTTAGTAATCAATCTAAAAACTCCGGACAATTCGTCAAGTACCCTTGGAGAACATTAAAAGGAATGCGGTAGGTTTGATATCCACTATCTTTTAGATCATTTTCCATATTAATAGCCTGAATGATATTCATCGAATGAACAATCATCCTGGATTGGCCATGTCGCCACAGTCTAAAAACCGTTTCTGAGCGACCACCTTGGTAGCTAGACATTGTTTGCAGGTAGCGAACCACCGCACTACCGCTGTCTTCTCGATGCGGGTCAACAAAAATTTCACCACCGAGATCATGATCAAGAAAAATATAATCAAATTTATCACATCCCTTCAGGATTTCGATTGCTTCTTGGGCATTTTCTGTAATTACAAGTTCGTGCCGTTCTTCCAAGGAGTCTTTAAAAGTCTGGATGCGATTCTTACTGTCTTCTAGAATAAGTATTTTCATAATATTAAAAGAGGCCCCGAGGGTGTTCTAAGTCCCCGGGGCCCGGCTCTCTTCGCAGCCACTAGGGAAGGGGTTGATTGTATTTCTTACGCCATAACGCAAGTTGGGTATCAGTTGGACGTGAATCTACGATTGTAAAAGATAGTTCGCGATTTTCAATTGAAAGCGTTCCGACAAGTTGATCGCCCTCTGTTAGAATTTGAATTTCATCGTCGGTGGCTTTTAAAATAAGAATGTATTCGCCGCCGCCTTTTTTGGATTTAATCTTTGCTTTGATCTTTTCCATTGTCCTTCGGATAATCCACACAGTGGAATCCCGCTCCCTTGAAGATAACGCCGGCACCTTTGCCGATCAACCGTTGTAGTGCAAGCTTACCGCACGATGGGCACTTACGCTTGGCACCTTCCGACATTTTTTGGAAGAATTCGTGCTGAGCTTCGCAGTTTTTACAGATGTAGTCGTAGTGAGGCATTATTCGCTCGGTAATGGTTTAAACGATGGAAATAGATTCAGCATCAGTCCAGTTTCGGCTGGCACTGACGAACCCATAAACAACCTATCCCATACTTCTTTTCTATGCTCCCAATCTTCTTCGGAAATCTCCTCTGGTCGATCTGTTTGATTTTGGTAGTGAAAATCAACAATACCCTCGATTTTCATAATCTCTTCACACAATTCATGGCGAGCGAATATAATACCATACCATGTGTCATCATAGCCATCAAGAAATAATGCCAATTGCGGCTTGTCTTTTAGGTCTATCAGAGTCCACATTTTGACACGTTCAGGACTGTTCTTAAAAAGAGTATTGATAATATGTTGAGAGTAACAGTACCCGGCGAACTTGGCTTTACCAATAAATTTATTAAGCCCAATAGATTCTAGCTTGAAAGCGTTATAGATTTTCGTACTCATCACTAAATGTCTCTTCCCATCCTTTTGGAGAAATACCAGAAATCAGAAATTCCCTATCATCAGCACTGACGTTTGGCATTGCGTCCTGAATTAGTGCTCCACACAACCATCGATCTAGGCCGTCAGTGGGCACAATGACTTCATGCGACTGGTCAGTAAACGTGCACTTTCCTCGCACCAACGTAGTGCCTCCCGGTCGCTCTGTGGCGATTTGTCCGTGTCGTAGCCTCATTCCCAATTTCTCCATTCTATAAGTTTACCCTCATTATCAAACTTCAATTGAGACATAAAACCAAGATATCCGCGTTTAGGATGCAATTCAACAACAAACGTCTCACAAGAAGCAACGTACTCAACACAATACTGATTTGGACGCAGGTTTGCAGTATATGAGACTTCTTCCATTTCAAGAGAATCTAACATAGACAGTAGCTTATTAAGATCAGTCATACTCTAAAGCCAAATAAATGAAATGGATTCCACCAGCGTTTTTTCTGCGATTCTGTAATAATATCCATCATTTCTTCGGCCGTGTTCTGAACAGATTCTTGATAGTTTTCAAAATCTTCTTTAAGCTGATCTCTGCTCCGGCACTCATGGAGAAAATTTTGAGATAATGTTGATATATATTCAAAAACATAATCAGGAGCGTTGTTCTCACGTAGCCACTCGTGTGTTTTTAGTAATTTTTCTTTATATTCTTCTGGATTGGTATACATTATTTTACTGCTCCATTGTCTTTGAGTAATCTTGTAACTCGTCCGTATTCAGCAATAGCCCAATTAACTGCTCCTTCTAGGCCCGCAGATCTTCCATTAGCTTGACGTATTTCAGGATCACCATCATTCGGAGCACCAAAAACCATGTCAAGTCGTTTTCTCATGCCGGCATATGCCGCGGTAATACCACTACATCTTTTCGATTCAGCTATTAATCTATTTTCTGTATCCGATAAAAGACGTTCAAGTTGTTCGTTTTTATTACGAAGGTCTCGAACATACTCTATCAATTCTTCGATATTTGTATTTGTTTCCATTGTTTTCTAATTAATTCGTCAACGTCATCATTCCCATTGTATTTCTCCACATGATTTACACTTTAGTCGCCAACCTTTACCGTACATAAGGTGTTTCACGGTGGTACTATCAGGATGATATGATCTTACGTTTGAAGCCTGAGCTCGACTTTCTCCAAAGTCTTTATGGAAGTTGCCTTCGCCACTCCATACCCAACTGTGTGCATGATGATTTGAAATTCCTATCATAAATATTACAACAGCGACAATTATTAACGCTATTGAAATTGTTGTCATGGCATTATTCTTCTTCATTACTTAATCTTTTTATCAAATCTTTCACGTCTTGTTCACAAGAATCACAATCATCGTTTAGATGTGTGCCGTGACGACACGTTATTCTAATTTTCAGCGGATTTTCCAAGAGGTGCTGAATAGCGTCGCTGTGTCTTGCTAGTTGGACTATATCCCAATTAGTAAGTGTCATACCACCGTCTTTTATCTTGAAATGGTGATACAATCCACAACTACAAACACCTAATCCCCATGATCGACAGTCACCGTCGCAAATATACTTACCTTCTTTATTTTACGCCATCTTTTGACATTGACTTCGTCTTTTTCGAACGCAGTGTATTCTACTATTTCTAATTTACCGCTATACTCCGGAGACACGCGAATAATATTTAACATAGATGCATTTGCTAAACTTTCGGTAGCGTATATATCGCCACACTCATCCCACATCCAAGCTTTATTATACCCTTTACGCTTAAAAAGTCCAGTGTCTTTGTGGCGTATTTGATAGAAAACTTTACTCATCGATCTTTTCTAGTTTGGGAGGCTCAACCATTTTCATGCGACATACTTTAACTTGCTTAGAAAGAAACATCCTTTTGGTCTTTAAGCCGAATACAACGTACCCCGCCATTATATTCATTAATAGCTTGATATTGCTTATTGACTGTATTCAAAATAGTCACCAGGGAATAGATGTCCTAGAATTTGTCTTTTCATATGTATAGTCCAGTTCCTTGAAAATAGCTAGTCAGTCGTTTGTTTAATTTTTCGCTATTCTTTTTCTTTTAAGCTCCAAAATAAACTTATATAATTCTTTACTACTCATCGACTCAACGATACGTTGAACAACGTCTTCAACGGGAACATTTTGGGCATACCAAAAAGTAATGGTATTGGGTTTATTCTTCAACTTCCCATTCCTCAATTTCGGGGATGGTTTCGTCAATCTGTTCCCAATGCAGAGGCTCATCGAAAGCGGCTTCTAGTGCCTCATCAACACTTTCCGCCTCAACCTCTACGATGGCTACCTCCAGAATGTTCTTAGACAGTACTACTTTATATTTTGTCATTTGGTAGCCTTAAAAATCCATACCTCGGAGGGATCATGCTGCCTTTGGATAGACCATCCGGCATTAACATATTTAGCGAAAAGAAGACTAATAATTTGTTCGCACCACTTTTCACTATTAATTTCAGGAGATGGAATGCTCACACTATGAGAGGAGAACGAACACCATTCTTCTAGAAGAACGTTGTCGATTATAACTGACAGTCGCCCCACTTCCTTAAGAATGATTTCATCATTAGCTTTCGCAGCATCTTCGGGTTTCAGTACCATATTTTTACTCCGCAATTAGGATAACAAGAATAAGTGTCACCAGCGTTACGATAGCTGGCAGAAATTCTTCAAAAACACGTTTTACCATTTTTATTTAAAATATATTCAACAAGGACGTTCGTATTAACATCTTCAAAGCGGCAACCCTCTTGGAGCCAAATTTTAACTTCAGTTTCCGCTTCTGCAATTTCTTCTTTTGAAGCTATCTTGTATGAGCCTAGCTCTTGCACATCTGTCGCAACGATGTAAGGAAGACGCATATTCTCATCCTGATTACGGGCGGATGTAATAACGGTCTTTTCCGCCTGGGAGGGTGTGTTAGCCATCGTAAATGCTGTGCAACCTCGCCACGTGCCATCGTTGCTAAGAAGTACTAGTTCGACTTTATATCTTTTCATTGTGATTAAGTACCCATTTTAGAGCGGCAATTTTACAATTAATACCTACAAGATTCATGAGATGCATTGCCGTGTCGCCTAATTTGCCGCTTCTAATGCGGCGTTCAAGCTTTATCAGTCTGGCGACTTCATCTCGAACCTCACGAGTGTCTCGCACGCGTTCATATATAAAATCTTGGCGTAATTGACGATCCATTAGTAATGCTCCATACGTACTGTACCACATTCGGGACATGCGTACAAGGTTCGGCTGGAAAAACTGTCCCCGTAATACGAATCACCTCGAACGTAGAAATCTTGATCCTGGCCTACTGGATAAATCCTAATGAAGTCTTCTTTGTTTCTATCTGGCTCGATTACGACAGTTTCGACCTTCTTAATTTCGCCTTCGCGTTTGCCCCGCTTGAAGCGAGTGACTTTATCGGCGGTATATTGTTCGTTACGTTTTTCGTAACCACACGCAGCACACTTCATTTTTGCTCCCTTTTCCTTTTATAAATAGTGTATCCCTTTTCCCGGAGAATGTCTTTCAAGATTTGAATCTGACCCTCTTCGGTATGATGCTTACCATACATTGATGAACCAATCACGGTAGCATGATTTCGACCGACCATAATAACACCAGTAATGTCTGCATGCTGATTCCAAACGGCTTCAAATCCGTTACTACGACGTCCGTATCCGAAGCTTTCCGTCTTACCGTACGCAAGAGTGCACAGCTTGTTCCAGGTATTTTGCCACCACCCTTTTGGATCTTTTTCAACCTCATGAATGGCGTCATTACAAATGAATACTACACTATTAAAACCCATGACTAATCCTCTTGTACACCCCATGCTTGACATTCAGATTTGCGTACAACTTCAGCCGTTTCGACATCTACGATGTGCCACCAATCTTTATCACGAAGTGTATAAGCCACCTGGAGAGCTAAATCAAGACTTTTATGCATACCAATAAAATCATGCCAGCCGCCCTTGGCGTAGTAACTATCGCCCGCAAATAAAATGTATTCTTTCATTTCGTCCTTTCAACGTCTACGACCTTGGCAGATGTAATGCCTACATGTTCACCATACCTCGTCAGGGTGATTGGTCCACCATTACTGATGAGATCATGACCAACTTTCATCAAATTCTCCGGATCCTTGATCCTTTGAACAGGCATCTCGATCTCGATCGTAATTTTCGCTTTCTTCGTAGTCATCTTCAAAATCTCCACAAATACAGGGTTCTTCGTCGTCCCACAGGTCTTCGAAGTATAGCACCCCACCACACCATTCGCAACGATCAATCATGGATTCATTTTCCGGATATCTCGGGTTTTATTGAATTCAAATTTCTTACGTGCTGCTTCTGCTAGGTTGATTCCTCTTTTGTGCACTAAATCTAAAAGTATTAAATATATATCTGCCATCTCTTCTTCTTCAGCAGTAATATTAATACCTTTATCACAAAGTCTGTCTGGGTTATTACGATACGCTTCAAAAAGTTCGCTCACTTCTGAGTGCAGATGAGCTAAATGCTCTCCGATACTAGTATCGTTCCAATATCCATCTTGAGTGGTGTGCTCATGCTGAGCACGAGCCACCTCTCTCCAGTTTTCAAAGTCAATCATTTTAAAATAAATGGTTCGCCCAAGTTGAACACATTGGTTTTGTGAATGCCTTTTGAGAATCCATTCCAATCATCATGGAGAATGGTGTGCATACGAACTAAATCAGATCCCGCTTTAAAAATAAGAAGACGAGAGAAGCGAGCTTGTACAGGGCCTTGATTATATGTAACCGTTCCCGTGTTTACAAATAGGGTACCGTGAACCACTTCTTGCAGGCTTCGGCCGTTAAAGACTGTACCAGGGTGGACAGTTAAGTGAGTATGGCCATGAAACCATGCATGCGTGGCAGCCGGGAAAGCTTGTAGATAGCCCTTAAAGCCCCAGTGTCGATTAGTCACGAGCACTCCACCAATGCTATAGATAATTGAGCTGCCCATTTCGTCGAACTGACTAGACGCTCCATGGATTCCCTGTTCCCAGCCTTCTGATATTCCAGTGTAGGCCGTAGTTTCTAGTAGCCCTTGGTGTGAAAACGTAATATATAATTTATCTTCGCCAAGCTGCGACATCCACCATTCATAAGCTTCGCGTGATACGTAGCCAGCCGGATGGCCACCAAGAACGTCGCAACTTCGTCCTTCGGGTGGAAATACTCCATTATCATCTGACAAGAACAACATAGACAGATTGCCAACATTGACCCTGTAACGCATTGCATTGCCAATAATTGGATACGGACGCTTTTCATTATTCACAATTGAGAAAGGAGAAACGCCCATTGGGTCGATCACGGTCTTAAACCAAAGCATGCCCGGATCACCATCATGATTACCGGCCAGGATATAAAATTTTTCTCTGTTATTAGTGAATTGTTGCTCAAAGTGTTCTTGATTTTGTAAATCAGGACAGGCTTGCTCACCAATCAAGTCTCCTACTACTGCCGCCATATCGAAGCCACCTAGATCTTCTATGTCTTGAGTAGCTTCTAGTAGGCTGTTTTCACCTTCGCGAACGTGAGGATCGCCAACGATCCATAGTCGAAAGGTAGTAGGATCAGAATTCTGTAATACGAAGCTCAATAATAGTGATGTAATCATTTTAAATTTCTTTCTTTCCCATCCATTGCCATAAAACTTGTAAGGCACGTCCAATACTTATAGAAAACGTAATGAAGCCCAAGAGAATACCAATAAACCAATCTTGTAAACTCCATTTTTCTTTAGTGCATAGTCTAAATATAACTGATCCTACTAAGCCAGAAAGTAGCCATAGTAAAAGAATATCCATTAATCTTGTAACTCCATTATGTCAATACGTAAATCAGCAGTTAGCCCCTTCCACCAAGGTAGGCCATTTTCATCTGATCGTTGTTTATTGTGCTTAAAAAGCTTTAATGCCTCTTGTTTTGCTGCTTCAATTGCACCTGCTTTAGTTTTATGAATAGACAATACCTCAAACTTATCATATGGTACGTCCCAAAGTACTAAGTATACATTCATAGCTTTACAACCTGTGGCTTATTAACTAATTTATATCGTTCATCACAACTAGATGCGTTGACGTAAAGAGTATTGCCTTTTTGCATGCGTCCGTATCCACTATGACAATGGCCAAAAACATGTAGCCTGGGTTGAATCTGATCAACTTGAAGACTCAATGCTTCGCAGCCCACGTGTGGATCTTGATAGCCGGGATCTAAAATGCCCATAGGTGGACCATGAGTAACTAGAATATCGATGTCTTCTGGAATTTCCAGCCATTTACGAGCCATGGAAGGCCACGTGGTCTTTGAAATGCCCAATTACCATATTCGGGTTGATAAGGCGAACCGTAAATACGTAAGCCATCAATTTCCACTAGATCATCTTGAAGGTATGTGCCGTTCGTGATCATTTTATGTGTGACTTCTGGCTCTGACTCGAATGTAACGTCGTGATTGCCGGCAACAATAATCTTATGCTTAATCCAATCCAACTCTCCAAGCCAATTATTGAAGTCGTATAGAATGTGAAGTTCGCCTTTAAAAGAAATATCACCAGAGTGGATTAGAATATCAATATCGCGAGGGATATCATCATGACTAATTCGTCTGTGTTTGTTGTGAGTGTCGCTGATAGCTAAGATTTTAACCATTATTGTGTGACCTTAGTCTTTTAAGCAGAATGTTCGCACGCCAACCCGGTAAAGAATAACGTCCAAGGGTGCATAGTTGAAGTAATCCACAGACGATATCACACACCGCCTGCTCAAACCAACAATGGGTGTTTTGTATTTTCACAAGTTTATGATTTACAGTCATGACTATGATTCTTTGCCATAATAAATTGATAATCTAGTAATCCGATGTATACCGTGTATCGTTGTCCTGGCCAAATAGGCCGTAAACACTTCCAGCATGGGTTGTGCTTTTTGTGTGCAACGTGCTCCGCACGCCTAAAACATATATTTTCTTTCACTTTAGTAGTTTTCCTAGTATAAATATAATTGGTCCAGCCACCACAATAAACAGCAATAAATACAAAAGGCCGTCGTATTTGCTGCAATTACACATATTACTGAGTAAAAACCATACTATGAAGATAATGAGAGATACAACAAACCACTCACTATTCACTTGATGTTTGTCATTATGCATGCCGCCAACCACAATGGTCACAAACAAGAATTGATCGATCGTTAGAATCGCTTGAAAAACATCCACGCCCACATAAGCTACATAGTAAACCAAATTCCCAATCGCTGGGATTTAGATCTAAAGCTTCGTCGGTGTACAAACAAACCTTAGCGTAACATCTGAAGTTTGTCTCAACTTTTTGTCGAATATTTTGTGGAAAGTCTTTTACTGGAATAGCAATTTCTTCATCTTTCCAAGCTGGAAAAACAACAATCGCCATTTTGTCCTGAACGTCTAGCACATGCACTAGCGTCCGCCATTTTTTCTTATCGTCCATGCTAAAATTACCATAATGGAGCTTGCAATAATATGTAACAGTTCAAACATCAGGATCATCTGCTTTGGAGAGTAAGACAGATTCGCCTTCTTCAAATAGTTCTTTAAAGTATTTGGCTAACGTGTCAGCCGCGGAGACGATGCTAACGGGGTGAACATCTGACCTGTAGGACCACTGATCGAACAGTCCCATGACTTCGGCAACGATTTCTTGTTCTGATTTTTTCATTTAACAATCTTCTTTATTTACAATAAAGTCATTCTCGTTCAGAACCCATAGTAGTGCCGACCTACGCTCCAAAATCTCGTTGCGGCGAGATAGTAGTGCACCTTGGTTGAGTATGGATTTACCCTCTAACTCGTCTAGGATCCTCTGTCCTTGAGTCAATAAAAGATCGGCATTCTTTCTAATTTCCGCTTCTGATCGTAGATTACCGTTATTACTCTTTGTTTGAAACAATAAGTATAAAGTGAGTGAGGCGTACAATACTGCTGCAAACGATATTACTATATTCATTTTCTATGTTTCCATTTAATGCCGACGTAGGAACCTAAAAACAATCCACTAAAGTATGGAACTAAATTCCAGCGATTGTCTAGTGCTTCAAAAATACCTAGCATACCTATACCTACCATAGCGACACTAGTCAGGCCACCTGTGATAGGCTTATTCTTCTCCGTTGACCAATACCACACAATGTATAGGAAATCAAATACAAAACCCGCAATAAACAGCCACCAGTTCATTTTAAAATACTATCTCGCCATTCATCTGGTTTTCTTTCAGGGCCGTATTCTTCTATCTCGATACCATTTATATATTTGTCCACGTCCGCGATACTTCTGAACGCATGACAAATATTGCAAGCATATTCATTATGCTTAGGAAATCCGTGTTTCTGCCAACAGTGGCTACATGGCTCACCTTCGCATAGATAGCCGAATGGTCCTAGTACTAATCGTCCGTCCAACGTTTATCCTTACAGTAGAGTTTATTTGATTTCTTGTCAAAGACCTCCCAATCACCATTTTCATTTTGCCGCCAAACCCATGGCTCAGGCTTATTTATTTCATGGCCGATCATACAAAATTGATAAACAAAAAATATAAACGACAACAGTGATATAACGCTGAGCTCCGGATCACCAAGATAGTGGACGCTGACTGGTATCATTCCCACGGCAATCAGGCTACGGATGATTATCCTTCGTTTTCCCACTCCAGGCCTTCGTCGCGTAGCTTTTGTCCTTCAAAGTACTTCGGTACACCAAGCATTCTAAGCACCTTCTCATGGGATTCGATCTCTCGCGATGCAGCCTCACCAAAGTTTTTGATGCCCAAGTGGTAGGCGTGTACCAAGTAGGCGATAACGCCATTTTGGAGCCTCTCATCAAAAGCATCGCCCAAATCTTTTTCAAGATCACGAATAACCCAACCAATAAACTTACCAAGCGGTAGATCTTTGGCCGTAGCCTTTAGTTCCTCTGAAGCCATTGAATTGCCTCCCATACAAGCCAACAAATTAACAGGGTTGGTGCAAAGCTCAAAATGGTGATAGCCCACATTGCTACCGACAGTCGGGTAAATCTAGTCATTTAAATAATACCTCCATCATAGCCACATCGTTTACAAATTGCTCGCACTTGTGGTTCTTGAGACGAAATTGTAGTTTCGTTACTGTGAATCCAGTCGTGATCGCCTTCTTTACACTTTGTCCAGTTTTCGTGACGCTCTTCGATAAGATACGCCCTCACTACGCTCTCAGCCATCATGGCGGCCATAGCAAATCCGGCGTTGTACCCCTTGGGATAGTCTCCAGGTAGGGATTCCATGCTCTCCTGTGTGTGTCGGAGGAGGGCTATCTCTTGAAGTACTCTTTCTTTACTATCGTTAGATGTCATCTCGTCTTTATGTTTTAAAGCCTTCAAAACTAGACGATCAATACCATCAAGTTTAGCTAGAACAGCACGTTCATGCTCGTCGATGTCTACGATCTTTTCGCCCTTGCTTCGCCATAGCATGTTTGAGTCCTGTTTTAGAGCCTCGTTTCGCTCGTCTTCGTCCCAAAATGCGGCAACTATGCGGATCGGACCGCGGCCGTCGACTCCAGAGTCAGTAATAGTATATGCAATTCGCTTCATTCTGAAATAATTTTAATATATTCAATCATGTTTGGATTAACTGATACTGGACGACCTTCTACAGGGATAACGAACTTGTCTGCAATTGCGACCTGATTGACAACTTCCACGATTTTCGGCATTTCCCGATCGAATCCTTCCGGATCGTCATCGCGGCAAATCTCGTCGGATTCCAACGTTCGGCCGCTCTGAAAACAGACTACAAATTTAATGCGGTTCATATTCTCCCTCAATTCCAATAATAGCGTTTCGGGTAACGGATATTAATTGTTTTGTTTTAAAGCAATAAACATCCACTTCGTGTAAATAACTCTTCACGACTAGGCAAATCATATTGGGGCCGTCGTCACCGAAGTTTACCCTGACTTGGTGACCAACGATATCCATATTCTCTTCTTCTGTGTAGGAGAGCACAGTGATAACTGAATCATCATTTCTGAAATTAGTTGCCACTATTGTTCCATCTTCGTAATAGTAGTCTTCCGGATCCACATGATCTTCCATTTCAATGCGAATCGTGTAAATATAATTTTTCATTTTGAAATCCTATAAATATCAAGCAACTTGGCGGCCAGTGTGGACGGATCAAAGTCACAGCTTAGCGGCATACTCATGTTAAAATCGCTGTTATCTGAACTATGTTCTACCTGAAGAAACCATTGAGT
>FUIF01022899.1_pt1 | contig 16604 bp, 21 predicted proteins | sample 1003461 | NCBI WGS metagenome assembly FUIF01 (sample SAMEA80401918, study PRJEB19352) | marine metagenome | reverse complement strand
CCATCATAGATTGTCATGCTATCTTCATCGATAGTTGCAATCTGATTGCCGTGGAGATAGACAAAACTAACGCCCTCAATCGTGATGACTTGAGTGTTACCAGATTTCCAATCTTGGTTGGATTGGACTGCCTGACACATTTGGGTTTCGATTTTACGCATGATGAAAGAGAAAAGAGTTAAGAGGCGAGAGAGGTGCTGTCCCCTCCACTCCTATAAGATAAACCAGATCAGGGCATTTTTCAAGCGGGGCTGTGCCACTTTGCTGACCGTCACATGGCATCGATCTGGCGTTGGATCGTTTCGTTCCTTTCTTTAATAACATCGACCATGGATGAATCTAACAACTCAATGAGTAGATTAGCACCACACAAAATGATAATCGCGGCAAGAGCAATACGCATCAATTAACCTCCGAACATGTCATCGAATAGTTGTTGCCCAGAACGCTCATCTTGTTCTGCTTTCTTTGAATATTCTTCCATGCGTTGAATTGCTTCTTCGCGTGTGATTGACTCAGGAAAAATGTATTCTTTGCCTGATGGTGTAGTGTAACGCATAGTTTTGAAAATAGTGAGTGAATTAAGTTGATTTTGAATGTTCATGCTGCCTGATCAAATGTTTCGTTGTAAACATCATAAAAGAGATCAAATGCAGCGAGGTCATTAACAAATGGGGCAGACATTTCGCAAACCCAATCATACGCCATATCGAGATCAGCATCAGTGCTGAGAAGAAAGGCAGGAAGATCGCGCAGTGCTTGAATGAAAGCGGGATCGGTAAGTCGGAAGTTTGTTTTGTTCATACTGATAGTATGGCAGATTTTGGGGGGAATTGCTAGGGGTCTTGTGCCAGTTCTCCAACTGGTTTTTTGGGTCAGAGCTCTGCCATCATTTCATTCATCTCATCGCGATTAATTGCAGGATCATTCCATGCGAGACCGTCACCATTTTTCCGAAGAAACTTACCAATAGTGCCAGTCATCATGCAACGTTCAAATTTATCGTAAGGCGTCTCATTTGCATCGCAATATGTTACACATGCCTTCGCAGTATTGTATAGAAACTCATCATTACTAATCCACAATGATGCACTCCAAGTCTCCCAATTTTGCCAACCGTTGTAAGTTTCGTCCATTTGGTTTGTGTTAAGATCGTTGGTCATGTTGTGAAGATGTTGTTTAATAAGTGACATAATCGGTTCAGAAAGGGTTTGACCAAGTTTCGTACTTTTTCATGGTGATATAACCCTCACGGCAAAGTTCATCAGTGAAGATACCCCATGCCTCACGTTTTGCGACCTTATCTGATGATCCACTTACCTTCCAATTGTACTTGAACTGTTGGAGTGCTTGTGCTTTGGTGATCGTTCCCATGAGTTGTGTCATTTCCTTTGACTCTTTAATAATACACGATTTTGACCCCTGTGGGGAGATCAGTGGACAGTTCCCCAACTGGCACACTCATCCGTGATTCTCCATAAAATCCTCTAATGTGTAACCTTCTCCAGTTGATGTTTCTTCTATCAATTCATCCAATGAATAACATTCTAATTTCAAACGATACTCTTCGGGAGTATCATCATCAGGATCAGGATCGTCATGGCAAAGATAGTCCCATTCATGAACAAGTGCATCGATGAGTTGTTCTTTAGTGTAGGTCATCGTGCTTTTCTTTGAATAGTTGAATCGTAGTAATTCATCATCTTACTATCACGTTCGGCAAGGAATAGCAGGTAGCAAGTAAGAGCCATGATAACACAGATTCCACTCAGTAAGTATTGCGTAACTCTCATGATACCTCCACTAACTCTTGCTGATACTGCACCAATTGCTCCTCTACAACCTCATCCACTGCCTCTTGAATGACCTGATAGATGTAATCAACATTGCCTACATCATCAAAGATACGTGCAATCAGTGCAGGATCTTCTACAACATTATCATAATCAACCTCACCATCTTTGTCCTTCAAATGACAATCATTCTTGGTATAAATCCATGCGGCACAGTCTGCATCTTCTCCCAATTCTGTGATCATACTGTTAACACGGTCTTGAAGTTGCTTGAGAGTGTAATTCATGATGAAGTGAATGAGGTGAGTGAGTGTTAGTTAGGAGTTAGAATACGTTGGTCCAGCGATGATGTTGAGTTTGAGTAATTCTTCCTTCTGATAACATGTTGTCGCATACTGTGCAGAAAACTTGAAACTTTTCCATCTTTGTGAGTGCCTTACCATCGGCACACTCTTTGATCACTTTGAGAAGATTTTGCTTAAGCATGATGAAAAGATTTAGTAAAGAATGTGAAGCGATTAGTGTGAGTTAATCGCTTCAATCACCAACGAGTTTGAATCAGTGCAGAGTTGAAAAGTTGTGGTTCTAGGTGCATATCAGTTACTTCATACTTGTAACCTTCGATACGATTCTCAACCTCTTTCTCAAATGATTCTTTATTGATATAAGACTTAGATTGCATGTCATTAGCAAACGTAACTGTCTTATACATCAGACGCTCGCTGATACTTCCATCGGAATACTTGACGGGATAGAAATCAACAACCATGTTACCGTGCTGTGCTGTGAGTTGCATTGGATTGGGTTCGTTTCCTTGACTCTCTTAATATACACGATTTTGGGGTGCTCACAAGCGACCGTGTGCCACTTTGGCAGGTGGCACAAGGGTTTTATACATTTTCAGGGCTATCTTCCTCTGGAGAGGGATATGTTATGATGATTCTTTCCGTCCTTTCTCCCATAGAATTAAGGACAGATTGTCGGTGCCAAGTTCCACCAAGAATGTTGCAGATGTTATTGAGTTGAATTTCCATCATCATTTTTGATGTTTTTTTGTCTAATTGTTTCATTGAAAAAATACCTCCAAACCAATAAAGTTACGTTTCATCGCTGTTAGTGGGAGTGTAGAGTTTATGTCAACAACCGCACCAACTTTCTTTGAATTAATTGGTGCGAAGTATTGTCGTTTCTTTGTGTTGTAAAACCCCCAGATTGTGCTAACTGGAGCGCCACTATTGTAATTATAATGGTGAAGATGGTCACACCAGATACTAATAACATTTGACTTAAATTCAGCGGTTCTGTATCTAAATCCTTTTGGTGCTTCATGAATAAAATCGGGGGGAAGTTCAATCATCAGTTAGCAATAGCAAATCGTCCGTTATTAAAGTTAGCACGGGAGAACTGTTGACGGTCAACCATCTTGAATGTGCCGTAGCAATTCTTGACAACAATGCCCTCATGTTTGGCAAGGTCGTCACCAATCAGGCAGACACACATCTCACGAGCAAAGTATGACTCTGCTGCGACACTCTTCATCGTGATGATGAGATTGTAGAGAGCAAAGAATGCCCAGTCAATGTTAGTATCTTTGGCAAGATCGAAGACGTTGAGCTCTCTACCCTCGCGAATGTAAGAGTTGATTGTCTTCTTGACGTTTGCTTTTGCAACCTTAGTTTTGAACTCAGGGAACACAATATCTTGCATCAAATATCGTGCATGTGCTGCAAGAACTTTGAGATCATGAGATGGTTTGATGTAAGTTGTATTTACAGACAGGAACTTAACATCATCAGAATACCAAAGACCGTTGTAAGGTTCAGAAACAGCGGTTGCAATCGTGTCGCCACGGTATCGCGTATGAAGAGCAAATACGATCCGCTCATCAATAGGTTTCAAGAACTTGTAAGTGATAGTATTAGGAGTGGTTGACACATTACCACCCTCACCCATAAAATCACCCTGAAAGATGCCATCAACTCTAGGAAGATATTGCAGACAAAGTGTTAGCACACGACGAAGATTCTCTGACTCGTGGTTAGCATAAATGTCATCTACAGTATAGTTGATCTTGGGAGTTTTCTTGTTGAATACACTTTTAGTGCCAACAAAGAACTCACCATTATCAGGATTCGTGCCAAATACAACGGCGGGAGCACCATCATACTTGACAGTTGCCATATTGCCAACATCACCCTCAAGAGTAAACTCTAGGAACTTGATGACATTTAGAGCAGCATCTTTGCCGTCAAGCAGAAGATCTTCGGGGTGTTCGATGTGTGTGTTTTTCATACTGTTAGTATGGCATGGAATGGGACAGAAATCAAGCGATGGTAGACGGTTCGCCAACTGGCACACTAGCGGCGGACGACACTATCTAACATCTCACCTTTCTCGAATACAGTATCAACAACCGTCTGCAATGCTCTCGCAGTAGCAACACCAACGGTGGAATATACAGGCACAACGCATAGCCCATAGGTCTTAGATTCTGCACCAAGACGCAACACACGACCGATAGTCTGTGTCATCTCGATGATATTCATGTTACGCATGAAGATGACAGTTTCCAACTCACTGACGTTGATACCCTCAGAGAGAATAGAACGATGCAGAACAACAAACTTCTTCTCAGGATCGCGACCCCAAGCATTCAACGTATTGAAGAACTCTTCACGATTGACTTTCTTACCATCGACAACTGCACCTGTCTTGGATGTGATATAGAGGTAAGAATAACCACGCTTGATCAACTGCATGGCAAAATCAGTTGCTGCAAACAAGTTCATAAGTTGCTTGCTAGTCTTCACACAAACCAGGATTTTCTTGGTATCAGTCTCTTCAATGGTGTCAATCACGTTCTCAGCATCAGTCTCACACGAAATCATCCGTGAGTTAGTGTGCATTGCAAACTTTTGTGCATGAATACGGGGAGGGATGATGTATCCACCTTCGACTAACTCAGGAGCAGAAACTCTGCCAATGATTTGACCATAAACTGCCTCATCATTCATGCCTGGTTTATTGATAGTGACCGAAGTCTTGCGCGTAGCTGTGAAGAAGTAGCAACGATCTGCCTCATAAGAAAAGAACTCAGTGGGAGGGAAAAAGTTACGCTTAACGCTGTTGTGTGCTTCGTCAAAGTATATTGTATTGACCTCAATATCTGCCTCCATGATACGGTGGAGAGAATTGTATGTGGTGAAGATGATGACATTCTCACCCATACTACGGGCGCAACCTGCATACAGATGAATCTTTTCTGCCTTGGTGGTACTAGTGTAGTGAGTTTCACCACTGTGAACGTGCATCACATGCAGATATGGGTCACTGTTGTTAGGATCAATGATCTCCATAAACTCGCTGCAAAGTTGTTCAGCAAGGAGAATACGTGGAGCAACAACAACTGTGGTGGTGCCGTTGTTGATACTATCCAGACGATTCTTGGTGTCTGTGATCATGCACATCGTCTTACCACCGCCAGTGGGGACAATCACTTGCCCTTTGTCATAAGAACCCATACGATCGACAATCCGTTGCTGATGGGGACGCAGTTGCATGAAGATCTCTGATATGAATATAGTATGGCATGAAAAAAGCACTCTGTCAAGAGTGCTAGACCAGTTCCTCAACTGTCACATAGTATCAATTAGAGTCCTGAATATCTGAGTATTCACCCTCATCAATAGATTTAATGAATGTTGTCAACAACTGCGGAGAGACTTCTTCAGCATAGTATAAGAACAGATCCTCATCTTCATAGAAGTCTTCATGAAAATCGTCGTCCTTAATTTGCTTCAGCTCCTCCATATTTTGCTGAATCGATTGTGCATTGACATAAGATTCAACAAACTTTATCACAAACTCATCCAGTAAAACTGGATAGTTGTGCATTTGAATCTTCAGACGTTCGTATAACTTTGCCTTCTCTGGGTTCTTTTTAAGAAAGTCAGGCAAAGTGTATGGTGATTCTTCATCCCAAGACTCAGCATCTTCTGCCTCTTCTTCTCTCTGATAAATCTCATCTTGCTCCTCTTCAGATAACGAAATGAGTTCATCATCTTTAAGTGGGACAGGATCAACACTTACAACTTCGTTTTCACGAAAATCTTCAAACTCATCAAAATTTTCCTCGTATGTAGGATCATTGTACCTAGGATCTTCACTCACTTACTTCTTCCTCACTAAATTTTTCAGAAACTGCTTCACTTTCAACATCAATATCCACATCGGCAGCATCAACTTCTTCACCCTCTTCTTCTAGGGAAGCTTCCATTTTGTCCTCCATATCTTCAATGTCTTTCTCATCAACAGGTGTGAATGGAATTTCACAGATTTCACATAGTTCTTTCAACGTGTCGTTATCATAAATTTGTGCAATCTCCTTGCGTAGATCTTCAGCAGTATCGCCAACAAAACTATCAAGCATCATGTCATATGCAAACTTGTATAGTTCTTGTTCATCCATGCTTTCCAAAACTTTCACGGCATAAGCACCGCTTAGTTTAGCAAATTGTTCATCAGTGTATGTCATTAGAAGATCAAATAGGTGTTGAAAAGTGTAACTTATGTATGTGATAAAACCTTCCAGTTAATATCACTTTGTTCGGTTATCCAGAAAAAGTATTTACCATTGAATGAACGTAAGAACATTCTATTTTGTCCGAAAGATTCCTCCGTATGTTCTACCACACAGACAGTAATCTTGTCCATTTCATTAGCAAATCGGTTTTTTGCCTTGTTTGAGAGTGGTTCAACTTCGACAATCATAACAGCAATGTCACTTCTTTGTTATCTTAGCAATAAATTTGACTGCTGTCTCCTTAGTGCGACACTTCTTTAACTGGACACACTTGCCATCTTTGTTTGGTCCTATCACCATGAATTGTTTACTCCTGGCAATCGGCACAGCAGCATAGTTTCCACAGTTAGAATAGAAACCCTGAGATTGTTGCTTAGAATCAAGAATATAGAAGTTTGGAGGATACTTCAAGAGTAGGCAGCAGGATACAGTTCATCAAGAATTTTGTGACACTTCTTGTATGTCTCTATGTCATGAATGTTTTGTTTTTGGTAACTCCTAACAGCAGAGAAAATTAATTGATTCGTTCGCTGGTAGTCTTCCTTGAATCGTGCAAAGTTTCGGCAACCACATTTTGGATAGTCACCATAAACTTCTTTGTACGCATCATTCACATTCTTCATGACAATTGTTGTTCTTTTGGTAAAGTTTTCGGACTTTTTTGAGTGCTTTGAGCTCATACTTAATGTTAGCATAAGCAGTTTCAGCATCTAGTTTTTTTGCCATTTCCATGGCACAAATCATACTAACACGGGTTCCAAATAATTGGATTGCTTTATCGTAGCAGTCTTGTTCTTCGTACATTTTACGCTGTAGATTTACGACCGTGAGTTGGGCATCTTGGGTTGATTGAATCAGTACAGTTACATACAGATTTAATTATACCACTATCAAAATGAATTTGCAACCTAGGGAATGGTGAATATTTACAATCCCATAGTGATGGATACACAGTGATGGTATTAAACAAATTCACAGCTCTAACTCTACCATGATTTCCGTTGGGAGTGTGTTTCAATAGTGGAAGTTTAGATTCTGGATTTGCCTCCCAATCTTGTGTTCCACTATAATCAATCTCAAATAGTTGTCCTATAGGTGAAATCCAATAGTGAGCACAACAATTATAGAGATCTTTAGTTTGCAACTCTCGTTGAAAACCAGGACCAAGATCATATGAAGATTTAATGGTATCAAATAAACCCATAGTTATTCTTGCACCTCCACAAAGGTTATTTTATTCATGTTTTTAGAAATTGTCAATACTGTGTTAAGAATTGTTGACATAGTTGTGCTTCTTTACTGAACGATTCTTGCTCCCATGGTTCATCCTCATAGGTAGTATCGGGGTCGATAAGCTTACCGTGCCAGTAGTTTTTACCACGACGTTCTTTACGATCACTGACTAACCATTGCTTGACATGTAACATCTCGTGCATCAATGTGCTGATGTAATCTTCTTTTTCAAGACCAGAATGCAGTTCAATGAGAAACTCACGCGGACGATATGTGCTGTCCATAACAGTGCAAGCACCATTTAGACCTTCTCTCATAAGACCACGCACTACAATATCTACATCAAATTTATACCGATTAAGTTTGTGCCTGTTGACAAACCACTCAACAGCAGATCTTGTGATCCGCTTGTATCCAGAATAGTCTGTAATCGAAAGGGAATAAGACATAACCAATGGAGAAACCAGACACCAGAAATAACAAACAAGAGTTTCATGCGGTTAGGTCGTGTCGTTCATACACACACTATAAGACCCCCACAAGCGTCTGCAAGGGGGGTATAGGACACTTTATAGAGTGTCACATGGTTTAGTCAACAAAAGCGACCCAGTGCCATCCAACAATAGCATCTTTTGCTGCTGATAATCCGATGCCACCATAACCTTGTGTTCCTATTTTAGAGAATTCACTAACACCAACATCTGAAGAATGGTCATAATTTGTGGCACAATATGATGCGTTATTTCTTTTACCATCGAGAGAATATGCTGTGATTTCTGGAGTGCCTGCCATTGGCACAGTATATCTCACACTTGTCGGCCGATTAGAAACTGTATCTGAAGCAGTGTGTCTATGATAAGTGGCACCAAGAGATGTAACTTGACCAGGAACTTTCTCATTTCCTGGAGCATAATCGTATGAAGTTTGAAGATAACGCTGACACACACGCAAATCTTCTTCAAATCTCATGTATTCAAACTCTGATGGATATTTTTGACCAGGATGTGCGACTTCCCACTGAACACCAGTCAGTTCAAACCAGTTCGATGCGCTACTCATCAGACCAAAAGTTGCTCCACGCTTTGTTGCATCCGTCACCGCCCAAGTTAAATCTGGAGTTCCACTAGAGTAATCAGATCCATTATCTAACCAATAGGAAATAACAAAATCTGTTCCAGTATTAGAATCTTCATGATATGCAGCTCCAGCATCAGTGTCTGCTGGAATAATGTGGTGCTTAAACTCCCAAGTATTTGCAGAGTTAATCGTTACTTCTTTAACAAAACTTCTACTAGCATTTACGCTTCTAATTTCTACTGTAAACGTCCCAGTCTTATTTGAACGACACCAGAAACTGAAAATAGATTCTTTTGCATTTGCATAACCATATCTAAGTGGTTCAATATCATCTCTACTATTAAATCTCTGTTGAAAGAGAAAATATTCACTATCAGCAGGAGTCTCAGCACCATTACAATCAATATGTACAGCATATTGATGACCAGTATCTGTACCAAAACCTGCACTTCTTGACATACCAACAGCATTATCCATGATGCTGGATAGATTCCACCTATCAACACACATAGAACCGTTATTTGCCGTTCTAGCGGTAATAGGAAGCGTAGCAGATGTTGATAGTCCTAACTGAGCAATTCTCATGGCTCCATTATCAATTAGGTTCCTACGGTAGGAAGTCGTAACAGCAGGATAATACTGATAAAGAGTATGAACACCAACGTTACCAGTTACTGACAGTGTGTGATCAGGATTTGTGGATGCGATGCCAACAGAACCACCACCATCAAAACTAATAGCAGTTCCATAACCTACCAAGTATGGAGTATTACTATCAGCACCATCATGTGAGTTTCCAAATGATACTTGACCAGTAGCATTAACATGCATCATGGTGCTACCATCAACTCTCAGTTTGATGGCACTATTCTCATATTCTCCTGTCTCGTCTGACTCAATTTTGAGTGTGCTACTGTCTAATGATATTTGACCCGCATTACTACCACCTGCCTCTTTTCTCATCAAGATGGTGGTATCTGTAGCACCATCACCTCTTGCTACTGTTAATGTGTGAGTGGTATTACCAATTCCACTAACATTAATTGTACCGATGGCAACTGCTCGATTGGTTGCATCAACCGTTAGGGTCGCACCTTGAGTACCAATCCCTGAAGCGTAATCAGCAAGAATCCTAGCCTGTGTCATCGTTTTTTACCTTTATTTATTAAGCAGCAGCGACGTTTACAGCGCCAGCGTTAGTAACAGTGATTTTGTATAATGTACCATTAGGTGCTGCAAGAATGAGTCCAGCACCACTTTCAGACGTAAGTCTCATGTCACCAGTGCCACCCTCAAATGTGGCGACAGTGTTCACAGTAGTGCTATTCTTTCTTGCTTGAATAACAACAGATGCTTTTTTGTTAGTTGCATCAGTGTCAACAATTGTAGTAGCAACACGAGCATATTCTGTCTTAGTTCCAGCAGCATCAAAAGAATCAAATCTCAGAACTCCAATGGTTTGACCATTCTGAATTGCTGGATCATTAGTGAATAATGATAGGTCTGGAGCACCAATACCAGATGATGATGTAGATTCAATCGTTACAACTTGATCATTTGATGTACCACCAAAAACGTGAAGTGCTGTTGTTGGAGTATCGGTTCCAATACCGACAGCACCACCTGATTTTATACGAAGTCTTTCTGATCCTCCAGTTCTAATTTGAAGATCATCTTCATCAGCTACTCCTACACTTGGAGAGCTAGATGTATTGGGAACTTTAAATCCAATCCTAGCAGTGGTTGATGTACTCTCAAGTTGTAGCATCACACTTTGTGATGATAAAATACTTAAAGTTTTTGCTGGATTATCAGTTCCTATACCAACCTTATCTTTACAATGTAAATTACTATGAACAGTGGCAACACCAGTGATCTGAGTACCACCCTCAACGTATAATCTATCACCAACATCAGCAGTGGTGCCGATACCTAAAGTACCAGCACCCTCATTGACGTGAATGTCAAAAGAAAACTTAGATAATTCTCTTGCTTTACTAGACATGATTATACTTTTTTAAATATTTAGTTCGGACCTGAGGTAAGCAACCTCAGTTTCCAATACTTTAACCTTACCAGCAAGATCCTGGATTGCTCTCAGCATTGGTGCTGTTAGTTTCTTATAGTGAACAGTAGCAAGTTCTTGTCCACCGTCAGGAGTTGGATCATAGTCACAGAGTTCGACGTTGATTGGTTCAACTTCCTCTGCAATTAGACCATAATCAAGTTCAGTTTCTGCTTCATCGGTCCACTCATCATTTTCATTTTTAATTCTATAATTATATTGAACAGGATTTAGATCATAAATCCATTCAACACCCTCAGATGTCAATCCAACAATATTTTTTTTAGTTTTTCTTGCAGAACTAGAATATCCAAAACGACCGTTAGATCTCACAAATAAGTCTCTTCTGGTTGAGCCCAGAGCTTCAGAATATGATCTAGAATTGATAATAGCACCGTTGCTGTTTAACTGGAAACGAGTGGTGGATCCATTGCAACGCAGAGACATTGTAGATCCAGGAGATTGAATAATCCCAACTCCAGTAATCTGCAAGTCATTATTACCAGAAGAGTCTTGGAACGTTGTGCTAGTGGTTCCAGATTTTAAAATTCCAGAACCATTGATTGTCAAGTCAACGTTACCAGCACTGTCCTCGAATTGAAATGTTCCCCCACCTGATCGCAGAGTTCCAGTGGTTCCAGTCAACCTCATTCTGGTCGTATTATTAGTCTTAAAGAGAATCTGTGATGCTGACTGATCAAGTAGAATTTCTTCACCCCCATCATTACTTGTGAGTGTAAGATCATCTGTTGATCCAGCAATAGTTCCAAAAGATACACTTCCACTAAATGTTGCAACACCAGCGACAGTCATTCCATGATCAACAACCAAACTTCCACTAGTTCTGACACCATCAGAAGTGGTAGCAAATTTATTAACATTGTTATAATATAAGTTCGTTGATCCATCGTCAGATGAAAAGACGTGATATTTATTACCATATCCCAGAATCAAGTCACCCGTGCTAAGGGTAATGTCAGACCCTGTTATGTCCGTAGGTGGATTGGCAGCAGTATCCATAGTGCTACCAATCAAAACACTTCTGTCTAAGGAGTTGGGAAGTTCTAAGTCATGTCCAATAACAACATTACCATTAGTAGAATTATCTGTTACATTCTCTTGAATTTCAGAACCGATATAAACGTTATCAGTTCCTCCAGTTGTATCACAAGAGATTCTACGACCAATTAAGACAGAATTTGTGTTCGTTGTTGGTGCTCCAAGAGCATATCCAATTCTGATATTGCCAGCTCCAGTACTGGAATTAGTAACAGTGCATCCAAGGGAGATTAACTGCTCGGCAGTACTATCTTTCGCAGCATTACCAGCATTGATTAAAATGGGATTACATCCACCAGTATCAACATTAGATACACCCATACTAATACCAAGTCCTAAGACTACGGATTCGTTAGTGGTTGGTGCGTTATTGTCACCAAGAGTTACACCAATACCAATCTGTCCGTCTGGACCAATACAAATTCTTTGCTTGTTATCATTACCTCCCGATGCTCCCGTTCCATCGCTTCCACCTGTGTAGAAGTTAATTGCTCCATCAGTGCTATGAGTGATAATTTCTAAGTTATTTCCCCCCTGACCAGTTCCATCATAACCATATCCAATGAATGGCATATTTGTCTCGTGACTACGATGATCTTCAGATATAGGTCTGAAGACAATACCACCAGCAACTCTAACTCTGGCATCATTCATCTCATGCCTTGAATTATAATCAATAAACGTACCAAATCCAGTGATTCCAAGACCATCATCTGGTTGAGCAGATACACTCGTATCAACTTTTGCGCTGATATGTACTCTTTCTGAGTTCAGATTGTCACCAAGGATGATACTGGACTGGAATCCACATTGTCCAGTGAGGTTATCACCCTGAGATCCTACCTTGACCTTAAAGTTTCCTGATGTTTGTTCGTCCTGAAATTCAATCTCACAGCGTTCTTCATCTCCGTCCTCATTACGGAATCGGGCAAGAATTTTTACATTATCCGATCTTACGTGAAATAATGTTTGTGGTGAGAGAGTCCCGATACCAGTATTTCCACTTTGATCAATAACAAACGGAGAGTAATCTGGATTTAATTCGTCAGAAACTCTAAAACTATTTCTAGACTGAGTATTAACAATTTCTAATGCAGCTCCAGGAACACTGGTTCCGATACCTACGCTTGCATCAGCACCATCAACTGTAACACCTGTATTTTGTTCACCAACAGTTAGTACACCAACAATTCTGGTGTTTCCATCACAGAAGATAGCAGCACTATCTTTACCCATGGTGACAGTGCCGATACCATTCTGAGTGCCAAATGTACTCAGACCAGTAATGCTAATGTTATCAAGAGCAGTAGCAGCAGCAGTCAAAAATCCAACAACACCAAGACTACCAGCAACATCTAAGTTTCCAGTTACTTTTAGTGTGCCTACTGTACCTGGATTAGAGACATTAAATGCCTTGAATACTACAACTTCTACTTTATCATTTGTCTCGCACGGATCATCGAGAATGATGCTGTTGCTATCATTTGCAGTGTAATCCTCACCTTCAAGTAACTTGATACCATTTAGGTAAACTTGAATGAATCCAACGTCATATTGACCAGTAACAACAAAAGTTTTCTGCCCTGATGTGGCAGTAAAAATCTGTCTACCAATAGTAGTGTTGGAGTCAGCAGGATTTCTGCCGATATATCCGTAATCAGCCATCAGTTAACACCTGTAAGGAAACTAAAGTTTACGTCGAGAGAATTGTTGGTGCTAGAAAATACTCGAACAGTGTCTCCAGCGCCAAGAACAGTTTTACCAGCATCAGAAATGACAACAGATGAACCAGTTGGAACTGGAATATCTGCTAACAGCATTACATCAACATTATCAGAGGTTGAAACAACAACTGTTGCACCAATTTGACTACTAGTAAGATTAGAAAGAGTACCACCAATGATGATATTTTTTTCTGATGCAGTTAAAATATCAGATGGTCTACTAAAATCTACTTGTTGTCCAGCAGCAAAAGAAGAATTTACTGATGATTCAGACGTGCTAACACTGCCTGTACCAACTGAGGTAACTTTTGCTCCAATGCGGAAATTGCTATTAAGAACATAATCTCCAATAGAAACACCAGCAGTGCTGATGCCACTAATAGTTGTTGTAGTGGTAGAGATAACTCCTGAGGAGTTGGCAGTGACGATACCAACAGATCGCTTCACTGCCTTATTAAAACTTTCAGCCATTGTTCCTTAAAACCTCCTAGTATTTATTAACCGCCCAAGGCGATTACGAGACCGACTGTTGGCACAGATGAACCATTTAATGTCAGAACACCTTCAATATCGGTATCACCAATAACTTGAAGTGTCTTACCTGGATCGGTGGTGCCTACACCGACCATAACCGTTGAACCGAGCGAGATAACAGTGAAGGAACTAAGAGCAGCACCAACCTGTAATGTATTGAGTGGATTTGTGGTCGCAATACCAACACTCCTGAGGGTATTAATACCAGCAGCAGTGCTACTCCAACGAGCACTGGTATGAACAGAAGTTTCAATACCAGTCAAGGATTGACCTTCACCTCGATATGAGGCAGCAGTTACAATACCCTGAACATTTACTTGTCCTTCATTAAAGAAGACGAAAGAAGAAACACCAACAGTAGCAATACCAGTGATGCTTAGGTGTGTGGCAACACCAACACCGTGCATTGTGAAACCCTCAGGAGTAGTTTCAGCAAGAATTGCACCAGCATAATAAAGCTCAACACCACCACCTTCAACTGCTTTGAGGAGAGTATCCCCATTAGAGTTGCCGATAAATGATGCTGGTGAACCATGAATGTTGATAGCACCAGTACCAACGTCCTTGATATAAGAGTCATTACCATCATGATAGATGAGCAAGTCATTATCACTACCAAAGTTCAGTACAGCACCATCAGCGAAGAATACACTAGAGGTGAATCCAACCGTGCTACCAAAACCAACATTGAAGAATGTGGAGAATCCAGTGGAATGTATGTCAGTGAAGATGCCAGAGTTAGCACGGAACTGATTATGAACAGTACCGAATCCAGTTACATCCAGATTCTTAGTAGATGTAATACCAAGAATATCAATATCACTTTGAAGTGTTACATGTTCTTGAACATTGACAGTTGAGTTAATGTCAACTGCACCCCCATAACTGGAGACACCGACAACATTAAAACTTCCAACACTTAAGTTGCCACTGACATCAGCACTAGCATCAACATCAACAGTATTTTTAAACGTTGATACACCTACAACATTTAGATCATCTAACTCAGTGTGTCCATCTACGTCAATTGATGCATTGATATCAATATCAGAAGCGAATGTAGAAATACCAGTGACATTGAGTGTCTCACTAATATTAGTAATATCAAGTTCAGTTCTACCATCAACATCTAGGTCAGCATTAAGATCTACATCAGACCCAAATGTGGCAATACCAGTAACATTAAGTGTCTCGCTAATATTAGTAATATCAAGTTCAGTTCTACCATCAACATCTATCGATGCATTGATATCGATATCAGAACCAAACGTAGATATTCCAGATACGTTAAGTGTCTCACTGATATTAGTAATATCTAATTCAGTACGACCATCAACATCGATTGACGCATTGATATCAATATCAGAACCAAATGTAGATATTCCAGACACATTAAGTGTTTCTGAAATATTGGTGATATCTAATTCAGTTCTTCCATCAACATCTAAGTCAGCATTAAGATCTACATCAGAAGCAAATGTAGCAATACCAGATACATTCAGATTGTCAAGTTCAGTATGACCATCAATATCTACATCGCCATCAGCATCAATAGCACCTGAGAATGTTGATACACCTACAACCTCAAAGTTGCCAGTGGAGGTAATTCCCTGAACATTTAGGTTCTCATTAACTGTAGAGAATCCAGTGATTCTCAGTTCATTGATCGTACCAACTCCAGTGACACTCAGGTCAGTGGATAATGCACTTCTAGACCTAAGTTGATTGAATACTGTGGTAAAACCAGAAGCTTCAAAGTTATATGCTGTTGTCTGACCAACAATATTCAGATTTCCTGTAGATGTAATACCCTGAATGTTCAGGTTTTGCTGAACCGTTGCGAATCCAGTAACCCGAAGTTCTTGAATTGTGCCTACGCCAGTGACACTCAGGTCAGTGGATAATGCACTTCTAGACCTAAGTTGATTGAATACTGTGGCGAATCCAGAGGCAGCAAAGTTTCTGGTTGTAGTTTGTCCTACAACATTCAAATTGCCAACAGAGGTGATACCAAGGACATTCAGATTATGACCAATGGTACTAAATCCAGTGATATTAATATCCTGGAGAGTGACATCATCTAGAGTAATATCATCAGCAATGAGATCACCAGATACGACCAAATCACCTTCAATATATGCTACCGTAGTGCCCTCAGTTGACGCTGAGGCAACATGTAGAGAGTATTTTGGATCATTGGTATTGATACCAATGCTTCCAAGTCCTGTTACCCCATTAACCTCCGCTCTGAAAGCTGTTCCACTAACTCCAACATGGAATGTAGAACCAACAGTAGAGATTCCAGAAGTATATGTGTCTGTAAATACACCAGATCTGGAACGGAACTGATTATGAACCGTGCCAAAACCAGTTACATCTAGATTCTTAGTAGATGTGATTCCAAGAATATGAATATCATCTTGAACTGTCGTAAATCCAGTAACTCTAAGTTCTTGGATTGTACCGACACCAGAGACATACAAATCTGTAGAGATTGCACTTCTGGATCTAAACTGATTGAATACAGTACCAAAACC
>FUIF01018217.1_pt1 | contig 16615 bp, 30 predicted proteins | sample 1003461 | NCBI WGS metagenome assembly FUIF01 (sample SAMEA80401918, study PRJEB19352) | marine metagenome | reverse complement strand
GTCTCAGCGGATACCGCCTCTGACCTGGACTTTCGACCCCCCTACCCCTTGACACTCTTGGTCTCCTTGGCTCGCTCAGCCGGCTTCCGCTTCTTGGTTTCTTTGGTCCGGTGGGCTTGTGGTTGGGGTTTGATGGAGTCTCGTCGGGCTCGGCGGCGTGCGTCGATGCGTCGGTAGCGGTTGGGGTATCGGCGTCGGCGGTTGCGGCGGCGGGGGTCAGTGCGGCGGGGCATGGGGGTGGATGGTTCGGGGTGGGGTGGGCAGGGTGGTGGGTGGTGGGTGGGGTGTGGTGTTGGTGTCGTGGTGGGTGGTGGTGGTGATGGTGAGTTTGCCGCAGAGGCAGCGGGGTTGTCCTTGGATGTACCAGTGGCGGGGGTGTGTGCAGGTGAGGGCGGTGGTGGAGGGGTGGTCGGTGTGGAGGGTGTGGTTGCTGAGGTCGGTGGCTTGGTGTGGTCGGGGTGTGTGGGTGACGGGTAGGAGGGTCATGGGTTGGCGAGGAGGTGGAGGAGGTGGTCGGCTTGGAGGGTGGGGTCGAGGTCGTCGAGGCTGGCGTAGTCCTCGGGGTGGTTGGCCCGGTCGGTGTTCCATCTGGTGAAGGCGTCGATGAGCTCGGCTCGGGTGGCGGTCCATCGGGTGAGTTCGTCGGTGTTGGTCATGGTGAGGGTAGGGCGTGGGGGTCAGGCTGCTATGGCGGGGCGTGGTGGGGTGGGTGGGGTGCTGAGCGTGGTGAGCTGCCCGCATTGGCAGCGGTTGTGTCCGGGTGCGATCCAGTGAACGGAGGGCCAGCATCGGGGGCCGGGGTTCGGGGTCATGGTGTCACCAGTTTCGGGAAGGGGTCTCGGTGGTGTTGAGGGTAGGGCGTGGGGTGGTGGGGTGGTTGCCACGGTGGCGTTGGCCACGGTGTTGGCGTGGGGTGCGGGGGCGTCGGAGGTTGCATTGTTGGCAGGTGGCTCGGAGGTTGGTGGGGTCGTACCAGGCTCCGCCTTCGAGTGGGCTGGTGATGTGGTCGACGTGGGTGGCTTGGAGGGTGCAGTGGGTGCCGCGGATTTGGCAGGTGTGGTGGTCTCTGGTGAGGATGGTTTGGCGGATTTGTTGCCAGGGTCCTCGGTGCCAGGGTTGAGCCATTTTTCACCCTCCCCCGGGGTTGTCAGGGGGTGGGTTACGCTCCCAGTCTCCCGCCCGTCTCTCCCGGTAGGGCGTGGGACTGGAGCGTACCCCCCTGTCAACTACCCCGGTGGATGGTAGGGGGAGGGGAGTGAAAAAGAAGGGGTTAGAAGCGGTGTCGGTTGCGGATGCGGGAGATGTAGGAGGGGTCGACGTGGTGCCGTTCGGCGAGGGTGTTGAGGGGTTCGGTGGAGGTGCGGATGTCTTCTATCTGGTCGTCTGTGAGGCGGGTCCATGATGTGCGGACTTCGAGGTGGTGGGGGTTGACACAGAGTCGGTCGGTGGGGTCTGGGGTGTGGACCACCGCTGCGCCTGGTCCTGGTTGGAGCATCCTGCTCCTCACCTTGATGGCTCGTTGGAGTTCTGGTGCCCAGATCTTGGGGCGGCCTCTGTGGTCGGTTGAGCCTTGCCAGTGAAGGCATTGGTCGCCTGTGTACTGGAGGGCGTGGTAGTAGGCGTGTTGGGCGGTGGGGGTGGTCGGCATGGGGCGTCAGCCTACTCCCCCCTGTCAGGTGCCTACTTGTATTGCTCGAGGCGCCACCAGAGCCCGGAGTTGTAGATGGGGATGAGCTCGGTTTCGCCTGTGCCGTGGAGGTGGCGGTGGAGGGAGACGGGTGAGCGGGAGGCGATGGTGAGCATGACGCCTGGGTAGTGCTTCTTGATGGTGTCCCAGGTTCGTTCGGCTCGGGTGAGTTGGGTGCTGGCCGAGGATTTGGGGACGAAGAGGTAGCGGACCCAGGGTGTGGTGGCGCCGACGGGTTGGTTGGTGAGGGTGGTGGCGGCGTCGGCGAGGGTGGTTTCCCAGTCGATGATGCCGCCTTGGCGGGAGCGTGGTGGTGGTCGTTCGGCGTCGGTGGTGCGGTGTGGTGGGGTTTCGTCAGGGTGTGGCATCGTTGTCGATGCCGTCGAGGGTGGTTTGGCCTCGGGCTTCGTCTTCGGCTTTGCGGATCTTGAGGGCTTGGTCGGCGAGGGCGGCTTTGACGGCGTCGGCGTCGATGAAGGTGGCTCCGTTGACGTCGAAGACGTGGACTCGTTCCCAGCCTTCGATTTCGTAGCCGTCGGGGTCTTCGAGGGTGATGGGGTTGTGCTTGAGCTTGTTCATGGTGACATCGAGCACGACGTAGGCCCGTTCTCCGTGTTCGAAGAGTTCGGGGTCGATGGTGAGGGCGTCTCGGAGGCCGCCGGCTGCTGAGGGGAGTTCGATGCCGGCGGCGATGACGGGGAGGTCGTCGAGTTCGCCGAGGTCGGCTGGGCGTCGGTTGAGTCGTGGTGCCATGGTGGGAAGGGGCCTTTCTGGGGCTCGTATGTGATGGTGGATCTTAGTTGAGCCGGGCGGGTCGGTCGGAACCCCAGCCCCCGTGGGCAGAGCCTCGTAAAAGGGGGCGAGGCTTGACGATCCGCCCTTCGGGGTTCGGTCAGTCTGGGGGACCGACCCGCCCAGAGCTCGAGCTGGATGGTAGTTAGCTGGCGGGGAGGGCGGCGTTGACTCGGGCTTTGCCGTAGCCCCGTTCGGGGTAGATGCGGAGTTGGCCGCCGATGGTGACTCGGGCTTCGAGGCGGAGGTCGTTGGGGGCTGCGGTGACGGCGGTGGTCCAGGTGGCGGTGAGGGATCCGTCGGTGCCGTCGGTGGTGTGGGTGGCGGTGAGGTCGTCGAGGTGGTTGCCCTTGTCGTCGGTGATGCGGATGGCGGCGGAGGCCATGGAGGAGATGTTTTCGGCGGTGATGACGCCTGTGTCTGGGTTGCGGCGTTGGCAGATGACCTCGAGGTCTGGTCCGCCGGCGCCGACCTTGATGTCTCGCACTAGTGCTCCTCGGTGGTCTGGAGGTTGTCGGTGATGTCTAGGAAACCACGGTTGTCGGTGATGGCGAGTTGGGTGAGGTCGCCTTGGATGTCGATGCGGGCGGTGTTGTCGGCGATGTCAAGTTGGGTGCCGAGGGGGACCACGATGAGGAAGCCTTCGCCTTCTTGGATGTCGATGGCGAGGGCGAGGGCGTGTGCGGTGTCGGTTTCGGTGGCGATGCCGAGGGGGATGGTGAGGGTGCCCCAGGTGAGGCCGAGGGGGAGTGGGGTGGAGGTGTCGGTGGGGATGCCGAGTTGGAGGGCGAGTTCGCCGAGGGTGAGGGTGGTGGGGTGTGCGGTGGAGGTGTCGGTGGGTTGTCCGAGGGCGAGGGCGAGTTGGCCCCAGGTGAGGGTGAGGGGTTGTGCTTGGTCGGTGGTGGCGGGTTGTCCGAGGGTGAGTTGGAGGGCGCCGAGGGTGAGGCCGACGGTGTGGGCGGTGTCGGTTTCGGTGGGTTGTCCGAGGGTGAGGTTGAGGGGTCCCCAGTTGAGGTCGGTGGGGTGGGCGGTGTCTGTGGTGGATGGTTGTCCGAGGGTGAGGATGAGGCCGCCGATGGTGAGGGTGAGTGGGAGTGCTGTGTCGGTGGTGTTGGGTTGGCCGAGTGGGAGGGTGAGTTCTCCTGGGTGAGGTTGGGTGTGTGCGGTGTCTGTGGTGGTGGTTGGCCGAGGGGAGTGTGAGGCTCCTAGTTGGAGTGTGACGGCGTGGGCGGTGTCTGTGGTGGTTGGGAGGCCGAGGGCGGCTGTGAGGGCGCCCCAGGTGAGCTGCAACGGTCCGTGTGGGCTGTCTGTGGTGTTGGGGATGCCGAGGGCGAGGGCGAGCTCTCCGAGGGTGAGGGTGACCGCTAGGGCGGTGTCTGCGGTGACTGGGAGGCCGAGGGAGAGAGTGAGTTCGCCGAGGGTGAGCCCGGCGGCCAATGCGGAGTCGGTTGTGGTGGGCTGGCCGAGGTTGAGGGAGATGCCGCCGAAGGTGAGCCCGACGGCGAGGGCGGAGGATGCGGTGGAGGGGAGGCCGAGGGCCAAGGCGAGTTCGCCGAGGGTGAGGGTGGGGGAGAGGGCCGTGTCGGTGGTGGTGGGGAGGCCCAGGGTGAGGGCGAGCTCTCCCCAGGTGAGGCCGAGGGCGTGTGCGGTGTCGGTTGTGGAGGGGAGGCCGAGATCGAAGGAGACTCCGTCAGCGAAGGTGAGTTTGACGGTCTGGTTGTAGGCGTCGAGGGCTGAGCCGTCGTTCTTGACGACTCGGATCACGATGGTCTCGCCTTCGGCTACTCCGGTGATGCCTTCGATGTTCCAGACGAGCTCGACGTACTCGCCGTCTCCGATGTTGATGGAGTCGGAGCCGTTTTCGTCGTCCCAGGCTCGTGATGCGGCTCCGAAGTCGGCTCCTTCGGTCTTGCCGGCGGGGGCGGTGAGGAGGCCGTCGGTGATGGCTTCGCCTCCGGCGGTGATGTGGGTTGAGGCGGTGAGGCGGACTGGGATCTTGCGGCGGACGGTGACGGCGAATCCGGTGGAGCGGTCTCCGGAGTCGTTGGTGACGAACATGTAGAGGGTGCCGGGGGTGAGGGCGCCGAGGACGGTGGTGATGTCGATGGCGGTGTCTGCCCAGGATTCGATGGTTTGGGTGACCTTGGTGGCGGTGGCGTAGTCGGAAGTAGAGGCGAGCTCGACCTTGCCGGTGCCTTGGGTTGCTTCGTAGGTGGTGCCGGTGATGGTCACGGCGGTGTCGCCGTCTCGAATGTCCTCGTCGGTCTCGACGTCAGTGATGGTGGGGGCGGAGCTGGTGAGGGTGTCGAGGTCGAGGACTTGGACTCCGAGGAAGTAGCGGGAGGTGGAGGCGTAGATTCCCATGTCGCTGTTGGCGCCGCTGGGTTCGTCGTTGACCTGGAAGGACAGGTCGGCGGCGTTGGCGAGGTCGAGGAGGGCGGCTGCGCAGTAGTGGGCTTGCCAGGTGTCGTCGCTGCTCTGTGCGCCTCGGGAGAAGGCTCCGGAGATGCCGTAGCCGACGGCGGAGCCCCCGTTGTCCCAGCGGGTCCAGGGCATTTTGCGGGTCCCGGAGGAGCCGGCGTCTCGGTCCCAGCGGTGCCAACCGATGGCGAGGACGGGGAGGGAGCCTCCGGAGTCGTTCTGGACGGCATCGTTCCCGGAGTCGAGGGAGAGGTTGGAGTTGCCGTCGGAGCGGAACGTCGAGGAGAGGGGGGTGTCATACCAGGTGGAGGTCCCGGCGAGGGCGGTGGTGAGGGAGTCGGTGGTGCCGTTGTCGACGTGGATCCATTCGGCGGTGTCGGGGAGGGTGATGACCTGGAGGTAGGCGTCGGACACGTTGGGGGTGCCGGCGTCTCCGCCTTCGGTTTCGTGGGTGGCCTCGAGGTAGAGGGTTTCGGTGGAGCCGCCGGTCTCGTGGAGGTACATTCCGCACATCGGTGGGCCCTGGGTCCCGGTGTTGCGGTGGTAGCCGGTGCCGGTCTGGACTCGGTCTCCGTCGATGTTGAGACCGACCACGTTCGTGTGACGGGAGGCGTCGGTGGAGTAGATGGTGGCTCCCCACACGATCAGGTACTTCTTGTTGGCGGCGAGCGTGAGGTCTCCGCCGGAGCCGCCGTAGAGGCCGTCATCGTCGATGACCTCGGAGTTGTAGGTGATCTTGGTCCAGGTGCCGGAGCCGACGAGCCAGGGGCGGGTGGCGTTGATGTTGGAGGTGCCGACCTCGGCGGCGTCAGTGGTGCGCTGCACCTCGGTCATGGAGGGGTCGCCGAGGTAGAGGAGCTGGAGCCCGCCGCCGTAGGAGGCGTTGGTGGCGTAGTTCCCGGCGGCGTCGGTGGGGGTGAGGGCGCCTGGGTTGCGAACCTTGACGTCGTCGTTGGCGGCGAGGTCGAGGACGCACATCCCGATCGAGGCTCCGTGTTGGCCGCCGGAGTTGCGGAGGTAGCGGTGCCGGGCCCGGTAGATGTTCTGGTCGGTGGTGTTGACGGAGGGGACGAGGGTCCCAACGGCACGGGTGGAGGCGAGGTCGCATTGGCCGATGTCGAAGATGGTCAGGTACTTGCCGGCGGTGTCGACGGTGACCTCTGGGGAGCTCCACGAGTAGCCGCCCTCGGAGAGCACGGCAGTGTCATAGCCGATATCGGCGGCGGTGCCGTTGGCGGTCGAGCTCCGAGCGGCGTCATGTCGGCGTACGAACCGCTGGCCGGCGGTGGTGACCATCTACCCGCCCCCTCCCAGGTCCCGTGCGGGGCCCACCACTCGGGCCTCGTCCTTCTCCTGCTCGGCCAGCTCCGCCTTGGGGGTCTTGCGGCCCTCTCGGAAGTCCTCGGCGACGGTCTCTCGGGAGGCCTTGGTGGCGTAGCGGCGGTGGAAGGTGCGGATGGCCTTGGTGGCGGCGGCTTCGGCTTCGGTTCGGGTCTGTCCGCCGTGTCGGATGTCCCAGGTGCCCAGCTCGAGGGCGTCATCTTCGAGCCCGGTGCCGGGTTGGCCGGAGAACCATGCTCGGGCGGTGATGGTGTAGCGGTGGGAGTAGTAGGCGCCGAGTTCGGTGGCCCCGTCGGTGATGATGACCTTGCGGACGGCGGTGATCATGTGGCGATGTCTTCTTCCAGGGTGGTGGCGTCTCCGTCATAGTTCCAGGTGGCCTTGTAGGCGTTGGTGTCGGGGTCGCCGGTGGCGTCGAGCTGGATGCGGACTTGGGACCCTTCGCCCACTGGGACGTTGGTGGGGATGGTGTCTTCTGCGGCTCGAGCGGTGGGGGTGCCGGATGGGTCATCGTCGTCCTCGTAGATGCGGTAGCCGTCCTGGTCCACCTCGACCGTCACGGTTTCCCGAAGGACCAGACCGATGCCGAACGACTCGGCTCCACCCGACCAGGTGTGCTGGATGTCGGAGTTGGCCCCGGAGATGTCTTCCTCATCGGCGAGGTGGACCCCGCCGGAGTCGTGCCGCTCAGTGAACCCGCCCTCTGGGGTGAAGCTCTTCGAGACGTAGATGGTGCCGCCCCAGGTGACCAGGGTGTCCCCGGCGGACCCGCCGAGCTGGTTGGACTCCCCAGAGGACCACTCCAGCGAGGTCGCTGACCCGCCGCCTTCGAAGAACTCGATCTCCTCGACGGTGATGTCTCCGCCGCCGGCCGGGTCATAGGCGGTGATCCCGGTGAGGTATTGGCCGGAGCTATCGAAACTGAAGTTGTAGGAGGAGGGCTCCGATGCCCCGGCGGTCTTCTTGAGGCAGGTCAGGTGCCCGCCCTCGTGATCGACCCCGGTGCCCTGTTCGGTCCACCCGGCAAGGGTCGGGTCGTTCCCAGTGCCTTCGAGGTAGAAGAACGCCAGGAGCTGGTCGCCCTCGGCGGTGCCGGTGGGTTTCGTCATCGTGACCGATGACGAGTCCCCGGAATACTGGTTGTCGTCGACGTACTCGGCCGCCACGAGGGCCTCCCCTCTCGGCCGAGGCTAGGCGGCCCGGAAAGCCCCGTCGGCGTGGAGGTTGATGGTGAGATCTCCGCCGTTGGTGTCGCCGTCGATGTCGTAGTAGGCCACAGGGATGATGTTGGCGTCGGTGCCGCCGGTGGTGTCGCCGTCGTAGCACAGGAGCGCCTTGACCAGGGTGTTGTTGGAGGCTCCGCCGGCGTTGGAGATCGTCCAGTCGGGGAGGTCAACGTCGATCCGGTCGTTGGTGTCATCGACCGTGGCGGGGGTGGCGTCGGTGTCGTCTTGGACCTCTCGGGCGTAGTTCGTGAAGTCCGCCTCGGTGTTCCCTGCCGCTCCGAGGAGGGCGTTGAGGTCGTCATAGTCGATGAGGGTGGCGTCGGCCTCGGTGACCTTCAACAGCACCCAGACCCAGGCCGAGTTCGTCGGGTCGTTCCCGTCGATGTTGTCGTTGTAGTGGACCAGGCGGCCCTTGGCGATGTTGAAGATGCCATCGGATCCGGACATCGGTTAGGCCTCCAGAAGCTCGAGGATCGGGGAGCACTCGTCGCCGTGCCAGGCGGACACCCCGGAGCCGTCTTTGCGCTTGGCCTGCCAGGCGAACCGGATGCCTTTGCCGTCGGCATTGCGTTCGAGGCACTTGCGGCGGAGCTCGATGCCGGCTTCTCGGCCTCGGGTCTGGATGTCGTCGGCTCGGCGGGCGATGGCTCGGCCGTAGTCTCTGGCGTTGAGGGTCTCGGCGTAGTCCTCGAGGGGTGCGCCGAAGTGGTCGGCCAGGGTCTTGATCTGGGTGACGTCGACTCCGAGCTCTTTGGCGATCCGCTGGGAGGCGGTGGGCTCCTTGGCCATGTGGGGCTCCTTGGGCGTGCTGGCCCCTATGTATACCCGCCCCTAGGAGGAAGCCCGTTCCACCAACCTGGCGACCCGTTGACAGATGGCTTCTCGCTCGGCGTCCGGTTGGACGGGGAAGAACCAACGGTCTTTGACCCCTTGGAATTCCCCGCCGCCCCAGCTCCCATTGCCTGAAGGCGGAGGAGAGAGCCGGTGCCAGGTAGGGGCCCAGACCCAGTTGCAGGAGCGGTAGAGGGCGCCGGTGTGCCCTTGGGAGGGGTCGGAGTAGGAGACGAGGGTGGTCACGTCTGGGCGGTTGCCTCGCAACCACCGGATGAATGCGGCGTGTTGCCGACTCCCAGCGTTGCGGCCGGCTTCTGGGGTCAGACACCATCGGGCCAGCTCTAGCCATGTGCCGTCGTTCGGAAGCCGGCGAGAGGTGGGCAGCCCCCAGAGCTGCACCGCCACCATCTCGCCTTGGTCAAACTGGGCGAATCCAAGCGATGCCCGGGTCAGTGGGCCGAGGTAGTGCTCCGACTGGAGGAGTGGGCCGGCCTCGGCCGCGGTGCAGGTGGCGTAGCCAGTGAGCCCGAACAGAGAGCGAGGCCGGGCCACTAGAGCCCCTCTTGCTCGGGCCCGGCTTCGAGCGGCACCGCATCCTCTGAGGACACCCACTCGTAGACGATCGGCCTTCGGCCCGGCTCCCGAATCGCCTTGACCCTCCCCACCTGCTCAAGCCGGTTGAGGGCGGCGTCGAGCTTGTCGTTGCCGATGCGCTCCCCGCGCTCCTGAAGCATCCCCCGAAGGTTGCCCTTGCCGAGGATGCGGCGGGAGGGGGCCTCGTAGAGAAGCTTGAGGATCACGGTCTCGGTCGGCGATGACGCCTCGGTCTCCTCCGCAGGCCGCTCATCCGGAGCCAACAAACGGATCCGCTCCACCCGCCCCGACTCATCCTCCGCCACCACCACATGCACCTTCGCCACATCGTGGCCTTCGGCCCTACCCGTGCCCCCAGGCCGATCCTTCGAAAGCACCAGACGCCACCAACCGTCATGGACATGGGTCAGCGGCCGATCCGCCTCCAACAGGTAGGACACCCCCGACAGAGCTGCCCGCTTCGCCCCGGCACCTCGCCCCCATCCCTTCTGGGTGCCCTGGGTGGACTTCGGATCATGCTCGAGCAGGATCACCGCCGGCCCAGCCGCCGCAATGGGCGGGGGACCTCGGAGAACCACTTGGTCACGGCCCCGTTGTCGTTCTCCTCGACCCCGGCCCGGGCGAGGGCCTCGGCTCCGCCGTCGATGATGACCACCGCCACGTCGGTGGCCTGGCAGAAGTTCACGAGCTGGGCGGTGTCGAGCTCGTCCCATGCGCCCTCGTGGTTCACGTAGTGGAACCGCTCCAACAGGTCTTCTCTCGATGGGCCGAGGCCGGCCATGCGGGTGACGGCGGTGCGCTCGGTGTCTTCGAGGTCGAGGTAGATGGCGTGGCGGCCTTCTCGGATGGCTTGGGCGCAGGCCCCGAAACCGATCCAGGACTTCCCCACTCCGGGCCCGGCGATGATGGCGTTGGTCTTGCCGGAGTAGAACAGGCTCCGCCCGCCGGCCATGGGGAGGGTGTCGGGTTTCTCGGGGTCTTGGGGGTTGTCGAGGGTGTCGGTGATGTCGACCCAGGCGAGCCCTCCGGAGCGTTGCTCGGCGGTGAGCTGGTCGAGGATGCGGCGGGTGCGGTCGATGGTGGCGTGCCCTGTGCGGAGCTCGACGAGGGCGGTGTGGGCGGCTCGGCGGGCTCCGAGGCGTCGGAGGTGGTCGAGGTCGATGGGGGCGGCCTTGGATGCGGCGGCGAGCCGGGCGTAGGTGGCGAGGTCGGCGAGGTGTGCTTCGAGGTCGTCGGCGGCTTCGTCGCCTTCTGAGCGTCGGAGGCGGGCCAAGATGGCGGAGGGTTCGGTGGCGTTGGGGTCGCCTTCGGCGGTGCCTCGTTGGATGAGGCGGGCGATGGTGCGGTGGTGTGGGAGGTAGAAGATGGCGTCGGGTTGGTGGCCGAGGAGGAGCGGTGGTTCTTGGTGGTAGGGGTCGAGTGCTTGGGCGATGACGGACCGCTCTGAGGCGGTGGAGAACGGCAGGCCTTCTTGGGTGTGCTCGGTGGGGCGCCCAGCGGCTTCGTTCTCTCGGGCGATGGCTTCGAGGACTTCGGCGGGGATGTCGTCGGGCTCGTAGCCGTCGTCCGGGTCGGGTGGTTCTGGGGCCATGGTCTGTCCTTGGAGGGTGTCAGTTAGCGGGGGTTAGCTGCGGGAGGTGTGCTCGTGGCCTCGGATGACGGGCCCGTGGGGGCGCTCGTCGAGCTCGTAGCACTTCTCGTGGTAGTGCTCGACCCGGTCCCAGCGGCTGCCCTCGTAGACGTTGCAGACGATCTGGAACTTGCCGACGTCGAGGCGTTGACGGGCTCGAGCCCGGCGGGTGGCGGGGGCCATGAACACGACAGGGAGGCCACATCTGGCGCACTCCACGATGTTCTTGGGGGTGATGGTTCGGCGGACGGCCCTCGATGTGCCAGGTTTCGGGATGGCCTTAACCATGGGCGGCGAGCTCCTGGGCGAGGTGGGCGGCGAGGGCCTCGCCCCCGAGGATGGTGACGGGGCTCGATTGCCGTCCATCCCAGACGGGGGCGGTCTTGTAGTGGTTGACGTAGCGGGCCTCGCACCCAGGCTCGCCAACCACCTCCCAGAGGTCCCCGTGGTCGTTCTCCACTTCCACCACGTAGTAGGTGGGGATCTCTTGCTCGATGTAGCCACGCACTTGGGCATCGAGCGGGCGGAGGGTGCGGTAGAGGGCCTCGGTGAGCTCCTCCATAGCCGACCAGGCGGGGCTATCCATGGAGCTCGGCCTTGAGGTCGGCGTTCTCCTGGATCAACCGGCCGATGGTCTCGGCCAGCGTGCGGATAGCGGTGAGAGGTGCGCCGCCGGCATGGATGTGTTCCAGTGCTGCGAGGCGGGCCTCTAAGACGTCGTTCCGGTTCCGGACCTCCCGAAGGAGCCCGGCCAACCAGACCTCTCGGGTTGTGTGGGTGTCATCTTCGCTGCCTGCCACCGAGAGCCCCTTTCACCGCTCCGTATGTGACCAGGGTGGCAGGGATGAAGGCGAGGATGGCGAACCCCTTGGAGACGATGCCGCCGCCCCAGAGAAGGCCAACGGTGCCGTAACCGATCATGGCGAAAGCTGCAGCGATGACAAGGCCGATGGCCTTGAGGCCGCATTCTTGGATGGTCATGGTGCGACTCCCGTCCCGACTCGTGCCCGCTGGTCAGGGATCTGGCCCGCATCGAGCATTGCTCGACGCACGACCGTGGCCTGCAATTGCTGGATGTACAGCAGTAGAGCGTCACGCTCAGCCGCCAGCTGATCCAGTGCTGCAGCGGCCATGCGCATCTGTTGGGCCATCGCACCGTCACCCGGCCCGCCCGTGTCAAGCGCCCCGGACTCATCGAGGATGTCGGCATGGGCACGGAGCCAGCCAGCGTGCAGCTCTGCGCCCGGTTGGTCAGTCATGGTCGCCCGCCCAGTTCCAGAGCCCTTGCCGCCCGGCCGCCGATTGCGGCGGGTCAACCGGACGGACGTTGTCGAGCACCCAGCCGTAGCGCCCCGGTGTGAAGTCCCCGTACGGCAACTGGTTCGAAATGTCGTCGGAACGAGTCGGCGGTCGGTGCCCACCGTGCCCGAACTCGTACAGCGTGAGCGCATCATCGATGTGTCGACAGATGAACTCACTGTGCGGCTCGCACTCGGCGTCGGCCGCGGTCTGCGGTTCGTTGCCAGGCGGGTTGATTTGGAGGCAGTCGGTGAGGTCGCACACCGCCACCACCGCACCCAACGGCAACGTCACGGCGCTCGGGAATCCGCCGCAGTCGTCCTGGACCATCATGCGGGTCGGGTCGTGCAACCAGTTCGGGAAGCATGTCCAGGGCCCGACTTTGAGCTGGTCTGCGGGCTTTCGTTTGGCGGCGTGGATGGCGAGCGGGCCCCGATAGTCCGTCTTCCACCCCCTGGTCTCTATCGTCTTCACCCCCAGCGCGATGAGCGACGCCCACGGCTGATGCAACGTCAGCGCCTTCATCGGCGGTAGGTCAGTCATTGTGTGTCCCCCAGCGCGTGGCGAGCCTTGTTTTGGAGGACCTGCGCATGGAAAATGACAACGTTTGGCAGGGCCGCTGGCGGGTCGTCCACGTGTGACCGCACGGCCGCCATCTCTACCTCTCGCGCCAGTGAGCGCATTTCGTCGATGGCTTGGCGTAGCCGGTCACGCTCAGCCCGCAGACGGTCGACGCAGCGGTGAGCGGCCCGCAGCACGTCGGCCAAGGTGCCCATCGCGTCGTCGTCTTCCCGGTAGGCCGAAGCCTCGCTACCTCCGAGAACATCGGCCCACGCGGTCAGATTCGAGCAAAGGTCGTCGGTCGGTTGGTCAGTCATGGTCGCCCCGATCCAACCCCACATCCGCCAACCGAGCCACCACCACATGCGCCCCCGGCGAATACTCCGCATCAGCCCACATCTGAGCAACCTGGGGAATGCCGGCCACCCTGGAGTCATCCACCCAGACCCCCGCCTCGGTGATCCCATCCCACGTCGCCCGAATCACCTTGTCGAGATCCGGCACCCTTGGATGGCCCGTGGCGGAGCTGTTCTTCCAGCACCAGGCCGAGGTGGCGGACTTGGGTGGCCCGGCGTGCCAGAAGATCGCCGAGAAGGCGAGTGGCCCATCGAGGGGTTCTCGGCCGTCCCACACCTCTGAGCATCGTGCGACTACGGCACGGTTCCAGTCTCGGAGGGCGTTCTTCTGGAGCGTGGATCCTCCGGGGACCAGGACGGCTCGGCCGGTCTTGGTGGTCATGGCCCGAAAGGAGCCTTTGGCGGCGGGGTTGCCTTCGATGCGGGTGATGAGTGCTGCGGTGGAGTGCAGCGGCGGCCAGCGGTCGGTGGTCATCGGTTCCATCCTGTGCAGGTGGCGTGGTGGGGCATGTAGATCTCGCCGAGGCCGAGCGGGGGCTGGGCGTAGACGTTGGCCACCCCGTTGATGAGCATGACGTTGCCGTCGGGGTTGGGTTCGGCGTCGAGAGGGATGAGCTTGCCGTTGACGGTGCGAGCCCAGATGATCTCGGCGGGGCAGACCCGGCAGGTGGTCACAGGACGGCTCCTGGTTCAAAGGGGAACCGGTACCGCATCGGCAGCCAACCAGTCGCCACGAACAGCGTCTCGAAGCCGAGCTCGGTGGCCCGGGTGAGCTGGAACCGGTAGGTGCGCTCGGTGAGGTGGAGTTCCACTGCCTGGACGTAGTTCTCGGTGATGCCCACCCCGGGGTAGTCCATGTCTGCATGGTTGCGGACCCAGTGATCGACCCTGGTTTTGCCGGCGGTGGTGAGGATGACGTGATCGGTGGGGCCGAATCTCCAGATCACGGGGGGTTCGATAAAGTCCCCGAGTTCGTGGAGCTCGATGCCGTCGATGACGTGCGCTTGGTGCTCATGCTCGGTACTCACAGGACGAACACCACCTCGGGCGCGCCGGGGTTACCTTGACGGCGGGCCATGATTCGAGTCCCCGGGTTTCCCCGGCGATCCGAGCGGCGTTGTGCATCCCCTGGATGTTTCGGGCCATCCGCAGGGCGGTGGCTCTCACCTGCCAGCCCCGGCAGGCCCAGACGGAGTCGATGGCCTCACCGTTGATCACGGGGTAGACCTCCCAGCGGCGGAACGAGTCCTTGATGTTCATGATTCTTGATCCTTGATCCAAGCCACCACATCCGCCAGGGCTGCGGGGTCCTCTTCGATGTCCTGGACAGACCCAACGGCATGACCTTGGCCAGCGGCGTAGCGGATGACGTCGGCGACCTTCAGCCCCGCCGCCTTGCGCAGCTCGCCGAGATCGACGTCTCCCAGCTCGAGCTGGTCGGGAGGGTCCTCGACCACCTCGGCGTCAATCACACCCTCGGACGACGGCTCCTCCTGCCCTTCCAGGTTCTCCAGGGTGTAGAGCCCCTCCTCGATGTCGGTGAGCAGAACGAAGGCCGTCTTGTAGTCCTCCGGGGTGAACACTGCGGAGCTGGCCGAGCGGCCCTCGGTCACCACTAGCGACATGCGCTGCCGGTATCGGTCGTCGTCGCCGAGCACCTCTCGGCATCGGATGGCGTAGGCCTTGCGGGGCTCCAGGGGGCCCGATTCCCCCGCCGGTGCTGCGTCGGGCTCCGGCGGGGGTTCGGGGGATTCTTCCTCCTCTCCTGGTAGCGGGGGCCCGGCGGGGCCGTCCTCGATCGGTGGAGCTGGGGTTGGGGGTGGTCGGCGTTGTGCGGCTCTCTTCTTGGCGGCCTTCTTCTTGGCTTTGGGTGGGGAGATGGCCTCGGGCTCGTCGGTGTGGTCTCGGCTGGCGGCGACGGGTTCGGGTGGCGGTGCGGCACCTTCGGAGATGTCGTCGAGGGTTTCGGCTTCTTCGCTGGAGAGGAGTCCGCCAATGCAGTCGGGGAAGACCAGGCGGCAGATCTCAGCGGTGGCTCGGGCGGTGAGCATGGCCCTCGGGTACTTGCGCCAGTTGTCGCCTCCGAGCCCGGCCCGTTTGGCCATGTCCATGGTCCAGGTGATCTCGGTGGCTTCGGCCTCGGAGTCGGCTCGCCAGGCTCTCACGGTGACCTTCTGGTCGGTGAGGGAGGGGAACTCCAGGTGGTGCCCGGCCTTGAACACGAGGGAGCGCATGAGTTCGGCGGCGAGGGTGGGGCGGCCCTTGATCATGTGGATTTTCTGGAGGGCGGTCATGGGTGGCACTCCGAGTTCTCGGCCGGTGAGCACGGCAGCGACGATGCTGGCGGACTTGCGGCGGTAGGACTCGGGGACGAATTCGGTGGCTCCGATGGTGGTGGCGAGTTCCATGGCGGAGGTGAGGGCTTCGGTGGTGCCGGAGTCGTCGAGGGGGACTAGGTCGGTCATTGGGGGTCGGTCTCCTGTGCTGCGATGGCGAGGAAGTCGGGTTCGGCGAGCTCCATGGGGTGCTTCATGGCGATTCTCCTGGGGGTGTGAGTGGTTGCCCGATGAGCTCCTCGAGCGGGGAGGGCCCATTCCAGGGCTTGGCGGTGCGCTTCGAGACCTCGGCGCAGTACAGGAACGTGCGGAACATCTCGGGGTCTGAGGTGTCGACCTCGATCACGTCATAGTCATCGGCCCGCACCCACACGACTCCGGTCCGATGCACCTGCTCCATCGGGGCCTCTTCGCCGTCTCGCTCCGAGATGTAGAACTCGAAGCCCCGGTAGGCGGCGAGCTGGAGCACAGTCTCTCCGAACACTCCCGATCGGGTGGTCTTGATGTCCAAGAGCCAAAGCTCAAGCTCACCTCCGGACCCGGTGGGCAGCCAAGCCAACAGGTCGAAGGTGCCGGCGTAGTGGTGGCGACGGTTGAAACCCCACCGCTCCACCGCCACCACCTCGGGCTCCCACTCCTCCAAGAACCGCACGTAGGACTCGACGTGGCCCCGGATCTCTTCCGGCGGGGTCACGGTCTCACCTCGGCCAAGCTGCTCGGCGAAGGAGTGGACCTCGGTGCCCCGCCTGGCGGCTTCGTCTCGGTCCCGCCATGGTGCGCCTTCGAGGTACTCCTTGCGGGCCGAGTCGTTCGGCATCTGCGCCAGGAGCTCAGCCTCGTCAACGGCTGCCGCAGCGACCATTCGGCCGGCCCAGCCGACCAGGTTGGGTGCGGGGAGCCCGCCCTTGATGAGGGTGGTGACCCCAGTGACCTTCTTGCCGTCGAGGCGGTTAGCTGTGTCCGCTGCGGCCGGCCTTCTGACGTCCAGTCTTGTAGGCCATCTCAGTCCTCCTTTCGAGGTCGAGACTTCTGGTATCCCGTCGCCTCCTCGTGGCGGCGGTTGCGGGCCTGGGTGGCCTTGCGGTCCTCGATCGGGCGGGCCTCCTCGAGCTCCATGAGTCGCCTCATGAGAGGGGTCTCGGCCAGGCCGACCTGGGGGTCAGGGTGGTTCGGGAGGAGCTCCCGTGCCCAGGAGCGGAGGAAGGGGATGAGGTTGGCCCGGTGGTGGGGGTCCATCTCGTCGAGCCGGTGGACGGTCCTGTTGGCGTCGACCCAGATCTCGGCCTGGTCGAGGAGCCGAGGGGCAAAGGTGGAGTAGGCCATCAGAAGCTCTCCCTCGTGACCGTGCCGCCGTCGATAGTCAGGCGGACCCGGGTGTGGATCGCTTCGAGGATGACCTTCGAACGGAACGGGCGGACCACACCACCACCCTCGGGTGGGATGACGGCGAGGAAGACCACATTCCAGGACAGAGACGGGTTTCGCTTGTGAGGCCGGAGTGGGGCTGGCGGCCTCGACGACATCGAACTCCACCTCCG
>FUIF01003829.1_pt1 | contig 16634 bp, 30 predicted proteins | sample 1003461 | NCBI WGS metagenome assembly FUIF01 (sample SAMEA80401918, study PRJEB19352) | marine metagenome | reverse complement strand
TTCAACCTCAAGCTCTTCCTCAAGGCTTTGGTTGATGACCATCCAGTCAGCCCAGCCCATCGCCTTGAAGATTCTTATCAAGTCATGCCACGGAAGGCATGACTGTCAAGTGGTTGTTGTAGTGGCCGGTCTCGCGATAGCTGCGCAGCGGTGGCGTCATGCGATGAAACACCATTTGCCCAATCTTTAAACCTGGATACAAAGGCAGCGGGTGATGGAGTCGCTCGTTTTTCAGCTCAAGGGTTAGCCGCGATCCGTGCCAGCCTGGATCGCACCAGCCAGCAAGCAAGTGATTAAGACCAGATCGTGCGCGGCTTGATTTGAGTACAAATTGACAGCTGATGTCGTCGGGGATGTTAAACAGCTCAAGTGTCTCAGCCAAGCAAAATTCACCCGGCTGCAGCATGAACGGGTCATCTGCTGTCTTGTCTGAAATGTCGATCCGCAGCAGCTCAGGGTCACAGATATTTTCAACCATCAAATGCAGACCCAGCCGCACATCCAAGCTGGCCGGGTTCAATAGCTCTGCATCAAAAGGGGCGACCATTTGGCTTTTTTGACACCGGGCCTTGATCTCCCAATCGCACAGAACCGACATATTGAAAACGCAAAAAGCAATCCTACTTAGCTTGACCCAGGATTTTCTTTTCGGACGCATACGCGCCTTTTTGGTGCATCTCAGTCACATCACGCACCCATGGCACCAGCCAGTCATTGACCCGTGAACACTGATCCCAATTCACAGGCTTTGCGCACTGCACAACGACAGTCGTCCAAAACGCGCTGGCGTAAGCCCAGACCCAATAAAACTGACTCATTCGGCAAATATGGCCCAGCCAGACTTCGGGCCATCAACCTGCCAACGTTGATGAAATGCAGCTTGCCTCACGCTGACGCGATAACCAGAAAGCGCCGGATTGTGGCCGCCGCGTTCAATGTCTGGCAGGCCGGCCGGGTCTGACATGAGCCAGCTTGGATCACGGCTATGGCGGCCCGAATACCCGTGAATTACAGACCAGTGCCCACAAGTTGAACTGCTGCACATAGGCGGTTCACCGCGCAGCATGTTGCCGTGATGCAGCCAGCCCACCAACACAGGGATGCCACTGTCGATCGCCTCCATCACGTCTTCTGCGTCTGCTGACTGCGTGAAGGTGACTGTCAGCCCCAAGCTCGTCAATGCTTTGACGTGAGCACCGACAGAGGTTGTATCGCCAAACGGCCTCAAGACCGACTCATATTGTTCCTGTGTTTTTACGCGCCGCGCATGAGCAGCAACCATGGCAGCGGCTGATGTGAAACACTTTCGCTCACCGCCAGGCAGATCAAGCTGTCGAAAGTAGTGAGGCACATACACCTCCTGATCAATGCCGCTCGCCTTCCAAGCTTGAAACCATTCAGCGTCTTCCGACAACAGCTCTGAAGGCATGGCCTCCTCCAGCTGCTTAATGGCGGCTGCACGATGGGGCACATCCCGCTTGAAAAACTCAAAGAACGGAAGCAAAGCAAGCCCCATGACTAAAAAAAGCAGGGTCCCCCTGATAATGCCTTCCACCCCCTAGTGGTCAACTCGTGTGTCAGGCAACAGCATTTCTCGCACATGCTTTACAGCAAGGTCGTCTAGGTCATTGTCGGTCTGAGCCACGATGCGCTCCAACATCGCCACAATCAATTCTTTGAACGCTCGTGATCTCCAAGCGGTCATCAGGATCGGCTTCAGAATTAAAAGCATCAGACAGCTCTGAATGACACCAATACGTTAATGCCTCTCGCTGTGCCCTTCCAGTCGTGCCACTGCACGTTCAAGCTCACTCAATCTTCCGAAAACCTCTACATCTTTGCTCTTTATATCTGTGTGCAAAATGTCGAGACGGCTTGATAAGTTATCGACAGCTGTAGTCAAACGAATCAAAGAATCCTGACCTTGACGCGATTGGCGGTTCAATCCTGATATGCCTAGTGCAGCAGTGGAGATTGACGCGCCAGCAACAGCAGCCCACACTTCAACCATGAACCGCCCCCCAATGCCTGCATCATCATGGCAGAAAGCAAAACCGTCGAAACCCAAGACAACGAAGAAAAAGACGGGATTTCTCTGGCTGATATCGTTCGTGTTCTCGTTCTTGGATGGTCAGCAACACTCCTGACCGTCAGCTATTTAGGCATCTTCCCATCCATGAAAATGGATTCAACCTTCGTAGCCTCATTGCTCACTGGCGCGATGGCTGGCTTTGGCATTGAACGCAAAGGCAATGGACAGGCCAAAAAGACTCCACCTACAATCCAAGAAAGCAAAACCTCCGCTCCAAAATCATGAAGCGCCTTGCACTGCTGACTAGCCTCACATTGCTGGCCGCTCCGGCTCATGCGGAGATTACGCATAGGATTCAATCCAGCATTTCGCTATCTGTAGATGGAGCCGCATCAGCTGCGAAGAGGATTGGCTCTACGTATGCAGTTTCTGGCAATAACATCACTCTGGACAGTGCTGGTGGTCTTGGCACCCTCACTCCCGGTAGCGCTGTTGGTTTTACTCCTGCCAGTTACAGCGTTACTACTCCTGGGGACGCTTTTAGCTTTACAGAATCATTTATCGAAGGAGACGCAACACCCTCAGCAACCACAATCGTCAACGGAGCAGTAACCGCTCTTCCAATGCTTGGCGATACCACCACGACTGCTGGTGGATATGCTGGCGCGTTGGCTGGCACCATCTCAACTAGCGGTGCAATGACCATTACTGCTGGTGGACCTGGCACAACTGCAATCGGTCAAGTCATCCAAGAACTAACAATCAAGTGATGTGGACAACAATTTGGATCGCATACGGCGTCTTTTTCGCCGTTGCTTTTGCCGCTCCAGAAGCTAAAGCTGTCCCTGTTGTCCCGAACTTTCAGCAGGGCGTGCTGAATAGCAAGACAACCACCAAGACCAAAGTGAATGAGGTCATCAACTCGTACGAATATCGTACGGGTTATGAACTCAGTGTTTCTGGCACGAACATCGCTCCAGATGGTGGCGAAATCGCGCCACGCGCTCTGACCACCACAACCAATGCCCTAAACGGTGTTTCAAGCCGTTGGGTTGGTCTTGATCCTGCTGATAAACCAGCCTGGAATATCGTCAATCAAGGCGCTAGTTTTCAGTTCGTCGAAACGCTCCAAGGACCTGGCCTTGTTAATCACACCCTGATTAACCGCGAAACCGACATCGAATCTCTCACTGAAACGACAAGCACCTTCACTCAATGAAGCGAGTCATCGCAACGCTTTTGCTGCTTTCTGCTCCAGCACAAGCTCAGGTTTCAGGCACCGCCGCTCCAGTCGCAAATAGCAGTGGCTCAGTCACGAACCAAGCGGTTCAAGTCGTTCCGGCAAGACAGTTCACCAACACTTACGGCGGTGGGATTAGCTGCCAAGGTGCAACGCTCAACATCAATCCGTTTCTGACCACAACCACTAGTTGGGCTTCACCTTATGAAGCGACGTACAACGAACCGGTCTACGACACCATCGATTTGGTTGGCGCGTTTGATTCGCAAGGCAATCCCGTCCCAGATGGCAGGCCCGATAATCCGGGCAATGTCCTTTTCTATAAACCAATACGCACAGGTCAGAAAAACAATTATTCAATCAACGGTGGTATTACTGCCACGATCTCTATCCCGCTTGATCGGCATCACGTCAAAACCTGCCGTAAAGCCGCCGAAAAGCAGGTGGCGCTTTTAAATCAACAGCTTGCTGACAAAAGGCTCAATCACGAGATCGCTCGACTTAGGAATTGCTCGTCACTTTTAAAGGAGGGCGTGATGTTCCACCCTGAATCGCCTTACGCTTCCATCTGCGCCGATGTAATCCTGACCAATCCGCCCGGCGTCCTTCCGCCCCACATCCATCCGATTAGTTCCGCAAAGACCTCTGAAGCTCCTGCCGTTCCCGGACAGACTGCACCCCAGTAGTTTCTCTCCCTAAAGCATCATTGATGTTCCTAATCGCTTTTTTGACTGTCGGCCTTATGGCTTAAGCAGAAAATCGCCTAACGGTTTGACGAAGATGGCTGCCGTCGTCGCAACTGCGGCAATCGTGGCCGTCGTTGCCATAACAGGTGCACCAGGCAAATAATTGCTGATGATCGTTGGTACGTCCAGCGGCTCATAAATTGCCTCACACTTGCCGTTGATTCTTTCGTAACCAATGATGACGGCGGTTTGCGATTTGTTCCTAGCACCTAAAGGAATTGCGTCAGGTGGGGGACATGGAAGTTCTGTGGCTACGTTTGAAAAGTCCGGGGCGGCACCCGGCACGGGAGAGAAACCATCCGGCTGATTTTGTTCCTCAGCCGGTTTTTTTGCGTCTAAATCAATCGCTGGTGTTTTTGGCTGCTCATACGTCAAAACGCTTGGCGTGTAATCAAGCGGCCTGTATGAAGGCATCGTCCCATCACAGACAACAAAGTTGCCACGCGGGTCAGTGCTGTAAGCCTCTTCGTTTCCAGGTTGTGCATTTCGCGTCTCCACGCAGCCCGGAATATCAGCAACAGGAAAACCAATTTCAAGCGTGACCGGTGGGGCGCTTGGAATACTCTGTGGTGGCATTGATCTCCATGCAGGGATCAACGGAACACCTACAGGCTGCACCCCAACCTCAGGAATCTCTGGCATGAAATCAGAACGGTTTACAGCGGGTCAGCTTTGGATTGAACGCAACCGCAGACGAGAGGGGCCGCCTCTTGTTTACACGGTGATGGCAGGCAAAACAGCAAGGCTGTTCACCGACCACAAGGCTATTCTCAGTTTTGTTAAATGGCCGAAAAGCACACCCACTGGGGATGCCTTGCGTGAATGGCTAAGTTCGTTTGACAAAAAACCAGAAACACCCGCGCCAGAACTTGATATGGCAAAAATCAAGACTGAAGCTTCGGGCCTGAAGCTCATGACGACGATCCAACCGCCAACACTAAAATGGTGACTTGATTGGTACGGCTGGACCCGTAGTTGTCGGGAGTTCTGGCATGACCTCATCAATCTTGCCCGGCACCATGTTGGTGACGATCTTCGTCATCTCTAGCGTCAGCTCGCTCATGTAATACTTCGTGAGCGCTGGAATGCGGGTGTAGAGAATCACCGACCCAGCAACCATGCCAGCACTCATGGTGAATGCTGCCACAGACATCACGTTGAAAAGCTTTTGCATGACTCACTAAAAACAGAAAAGGCCCCCTTACGGAGGCCACGGGATCTACCTGTGTGAGAGGTATTTGAGTTATAGCCTAAAAGGCCCAGTCCAGCCCAAGCTTGGATCCGACAGTAAGTTCGTCGCCGGTAATCCCGCTGAGTTCCGCATAAACGCTGACGCTGTCGTTGACTTTGACAGAGCACCAAATTTGCCAGCAAGTTCCAGCTCTTCATCAGCACCTGATGGCATCACGATGGCAGGACCACCTTGGATGTAGAAGGTATAGGTGCCATCGGATGTGCGGTAGCCCACGTCAGTTGTAAGCGTGCCGCCCAAGGCGTCATTGCCATAAGTTGCCCCGTTGTATTCGGGATTGACGTAGATCTCTGAACGCACAGGAGATGCCAGCGCAGCTGCCGCAGAAACGGCGACACCACTCACAAGAAAAGCTTTGAGCATGGGAAAGAGAATTAACGTTTTCCCTGTCCACGATACTTCTTCCGCCCATGTGACGGTCTTGAATGTGATCCATTCCCTTGTCTTGTCTTTTTCGGTTTGCTAGTGACGAAGTTTTGACCGTTAAGGGATTTAGCCATCAGCCGCGAAATTGCTGGTACTTCTTAGCCAGACCAGTGAAAAGACCATGCTTCGGATGGTCAGGATCATCACGACGGTCGAACACATAAAGTTCGTTTAACCATGCCTGCCGATTAGCCATTGCCTCCACATCAGCAGCTCCAGGCTTGCAGGGGATCATCGGATCAGGACGGCTCATCAGGCAGACTCCAGTGCAGCAACTTTAGTCTGCAGGGTTTCAATGGCTTGCTGCTGACGCTTAATCAAATTAAGCAAGTGCGGAACAAAGCGGTCATATTGGACGCCCTCGGGGTCATCGCCGTTAAAAAACACAAGGCGCGGATCTATTTCCGCAACCTCTTCTGCAATAAAACCCCAATGGCCTTGCTCAGGATCATCAACAGATGACAGCGACTTGTACCAAACCGGGCGGCAGTTCAGCAGCGCATCCGCATAAGAATCCTCAAGAGTTTCAATGCTGGTTTTATATTTTCTGGAAGATGTAGACCGTACTAACTGACCGGCGGCAGTTACCCGCACGTTCGCGCTTAAACCTGATGTGTTGTTGTAAACACCAGGCACAAACATCTGACCGCTGGCATTGAGCAAGAACCGCTCTGTTCCGCCAGTTGCAATGCTGACTTGATCAACAGCATCTTGATAAAGACCCGTGTTGGTATCGCTGCCAAATATGAACGAAGGGGCAGTTTCTGAGCCAGCGCCCGCAACATATTTACCCGTTGTTTCAACAGTTTGGCTGCCAAAATCAGGATCAATTTTTGAACCTGCAATCGCCGCGCTTGCGTTTACATCCGCATTAACAATCGTTCCGTCTGCAATTTTCGCGCTGGTGACAGCTGAATTAGCAATCTCACCAGTTCCGATCGTGCCGGAAGCCGCTGCAGTGATTCGCCCTTGCGCATCAACAGTGATGTCAGCAGCGGTGTAACTGCCCGCAGTCACTGCGGTGTTATCGAGATTAACGGTGATGGTGCCGCTACTCGTAACCGGACCACCCGTTGATGACAAACCAGTGCCACCCGCAACATCAACGCTGGTGACTGTCCCGCCACCGCTAGCCGCAATCTCAATACTTCCTGCGCCGTTTGTAATTGAAATGCCGGAGCCTGCAGTCAGCGTGGCTTTGCTCAGTGTGTTTCCAGTGGTGTTGCCAATCAGCAGCTGGCCGTTGGTATAGCTCGTCTGACCAGTGCCGCCATCAGCAACACCGAGAGTGCCGGTAATTGCAGACGCTGCAAGATCAACTGCAAGCTCAGTCGATTCAATGACCAGGCCGCCATTAGCCTTGAGGTCAACGCTTACCTCAGAGCCGCTTACGTCGATCCCATCGCCCGCAGTTGGCGCACCCCCAGAGGCTGCAATTGTGATTGAACCGCTGCCCTCAGTGATCGTGACATTGCTGCCAGCCGTCAGAGTGGCAAGCGTGTATCCAGTGCCATTGCCGATCGCAAGCTGACCGTTTGTTGGCGCAGCAGTCAGGCCGGTGCCGCCGTATGCAACGCCAATGGCCGTTCCATTCCAGGTGCCCGTTCCGATCGTGCCAACACTTGTCAGGCTGGAAGTAACAACAGCAGAGCCAAGGCTGGTGGCATCCAAGACCTTTGTGCCTGCGATCTGAAACTCTTTGCCGCTGGCAATGTTGACGTGCTCAGAAAAATCCCAGCTGTCGGTGCTGTTTGTCCAAATGATGGTGTGATCTGTCGCGCCTTTGAGCGTGATGCCACCGCCATCGGCTGTCACGTCAGTGGGCGTGGCAACGCTGCCAATCTCAATGTTTTTGTCATCAACCGTCAGCGTCGTGCTGTTGATCGTTGTCGTCGTCCCGTTAACAGTTAGATCGCCTGCAATGGTGATATTCGTATCCAACTTCGCTGACGTGATCGACCCATCGGCAATGTCCGCACTAGCCAGCGGATAGGCGCTGACTTTCGTTCCGTCGATATAGCCCAGCGAAGTCCAAGCTGTTGAACCATCGCCAATCTTCAAATATCCGGTGTCGGTCTCATATCCAATCTCGCCGTTCAAGAGCGTCGGATTGTTGCTAGTCCAGTTCGCAGCGGTATCGCGCCGCTGCTGCATCAGCGAAGTGAGGGTAATGCTCATGATGCTCCGGAATTGATGATGTAAGCGCGAGCGGCGTCGCTGATGCCGTAAGCCCATCGTATATGTAATCCACTGTGGGATCAGGGTCAGAGCCAGGACCGTTGCTGTCTAGATCCCCTTGCAAGATGCCATAACTCGACAGCTCAACATCAACCTGCCAACGGCCCACGATCCCATCGCTTACAACAGGCGACTGCGCGTAACGCCATGCCGTATTGCCAAGCGAAGCCACTGGAACTGTCGTGTAACCACTCCAAACAGACGTTGGCAAAAAGAAAATATCAAAAGAACCCTGGCGGTCGATGTAATGATCTCTAATTTGCTCAACTTCAGACTCACTCAGGTTGCTAAAGCTCAGTGTCAGCTTTTGATCAACTGAGCGATTGCCTCTCCTAAATCCGGTTCGACTCCCAGACAACGTCGTTTGCGATGATTCCGGAATGCTGCCCGGCACATAAGTCCTAGCAGATGGCAATAATGAGGGGAATGTCATCGCTAAACAACCACCGACTCAAGCTCAATAGTCACACTGTATCGAAGCGGTGAGATGATGCTCACTGCAAATGTCTCTGCATATCGCCACTGATAGTCAGCCGCCGGAATTGGACGCGATGAATAGCCGGCCCAAACTTCATTTGGCAACGTGAATGGCTGGACACCACCGTTTTGATCCCTGTAATGGGTGATGATCTCTTGCACTTCTGATTCAGTCAAATACTCATAACCAAGCGTCAAGCGTTGACCAACGCGGTCAGTGCTGGTGATAAAACGAACAACGTCACCACTCACGCCTTCATAAAACAACTGCGGATAATCGCCAAAGGTCAGGGACCGGCTGGTGGGCTCTAGTGCGGGGAAAGTGGCCATCAGCTCACCGTGAAATCTCCGTTGACCACATCATCGCTAATGGACGCAACGTTGCTGTCATTCACCGGGAAATGCACAGCTTGGATGACTGAGGTTCCGTTTGAAGAATGCTTCACATTCGTCAACTGGTAGAAATTTGTCTCTGTTTGGTCATCACCAACGCTGTTCTTGCGTTGTCGAACAACCTTGATGATGTCTGAGGGCACCAATGTGGTCCGCAGCAAAGGCGTTGAGAATGAGATGGTATGCGTTGAATGTCTCCGCTGTGCCAGCTCATATTTTGCGAACAGAATCGCATGGTCTGCACTCGTGCAAAAATCAGTCATGTCGAATTGCTCAACAGGGCTGTCAATGCTGGCGTAGGAATACCTAACCGTTACGGTTTTTGTGAGCCCAACCTCAGTCGGTGTAACTTCCCGATAAATGCAGCTCACGTTAATGTTCCTTCTGTTGTCTAGCTCTTTGAATGTTTTCTGGAAGCTGCCAGGCAAAATGTCAGTTTCAGTGAAAGTTTTTAAGGCGGCCAGGGTCCCAGTGCTTATCTCATTTCCTGATGTAAGCGGGAGCAACGGGCGCAAGCTGAATTGACCGTTTGCTGAGACAAACGTCAGCAAGAAGAATTGGGCAGTTTTCGAGATGTAATCAACAACATTCACCGATTGCTCAATGATCCCATTGAAGAACATTGAGTTGTTGCTGCAGAATGTCGCTAAGTCTTGCAGATTCGCAGTACTCATCGGCAGGACAATGCTTGACTGCAACGTGTCGTCAATCCTGTTGATCAGCCTGAAAAGATACATGGCAAGATCAATGAAGCTGTTGCTAGCCTCAACCGTGCCTGAGCTGCCAGTGCTGTACTTAGCAACCTTCACGCCCTTCTCATAGAAGGTCGTCAGCTGTCGCGGCGTTGTTGGAAACGCGTTGGCACTCGGCGGATCATATATGTCACCCTCTAAAAGCAGAAAAGTTATGTCTGCAAAGGTTGAAAAGTTGTAAGTGTCTGGGAAGCTTGTCGGGTCAGAAACTATTGACGAACCGCGCTCAAAGAGAACTCCAAAAAGTGTCCCGGTACTTGCAGCGTTTGAGGTGTTAATTTGATTGTTAAGGGTAACGTTGTTGTAAATTTCAACGACCGGATTTGTTGTCCCGTAAACGGTTGAGAAAAAGTTTGTGATTGGAGCACTCCAGCTGGTGTAAGCGCCTCCAGTAATGGTTCCAACTGACTTTCCGCCTACAAGCCCCCCGTTCTCATAGCGCGCGTTTTCATAGAATGTTGTCGTTGACGGGTTTAATCCTACGGTGCTCCAATACTCGGAAGTTCTGTCAGTTCCCGTCTCAAGTTCTTTGACTTCAAAATCAGTTCCAAGCGTGACAAGGACTGAATTTGTTGTGTCACCCTCGCCAATCGTCTTCTCCCTGAAGTTCCAATAAACCCCCTCTTCGTTCGCCTCCCAGTAATGAACAAAGTGATCTTTTTTGGCGAACCCGTACAAATAAACCGACGTGTCAGGATCGGGGAAAATCTTATCCCCACCAATAGGGCTGACATTTGGCGCCGCAGCCATTGTTGAGGCTGATGCGTATTTGTGAGCGAGGGTAACTGTTGAAGCTTGAAACTCTAAAACCTCTTCGCCTAAATAAGTTGAAACGGTTGCCGGGCTGCTCTCCATCTCGCCCTGCGAAATTGCATACAGGAAAACGCCATCAAAATTCGCTGAACCTTGCTTAACAAGCGATGGCTGCATCCAAACGCCGCCGCCGTCATCCTCTGTTCGTTTGCAAAACACAACAGGCACGGTGTCGCCTGCAGCTGCGACGACTTGCGCACGCCCTAGGTCCTGCGTTGGCTTTTTGCTGTTTTCAATGTCAGCATCACTCCGCGCGGCATAACTGCCGACTTCGCTTTTTGACTGATTCGATTTTGGCTGCAGAGTAGTCATCAGCTTGACGGCCTATGTTGGGCAAAAATTTGAGCAACAACAAAAGGCCGCACTAAAAAATTGCCCCCTAGAAGTTCAGGGCGATCGTAAGTGTTTCCGTCTGAATCTCTATAAATCAATTCATCCTCAGTCAAGATCAGCTCAATCCCGCTGATCTCGCCGCCATCATCCGATGGAATCCGAAAATCAAACCCGATTACCTGTTCGCTCATTTCAACCTCTGCCTCATCTGGTTAAGCATGTCTGCGCTTATCTTTTTGGGTGGCACCTGTGGATCCATTTTATTGACAGCGGGATTGATCGTCCAACTGATCGTCTCGTCCGTTGCCGTCGCGGAATTCAATGTGCCGATGTATCGGCTGATTTCTGTGAAGGTGCCCTCAACAATGGAATCTTGACCAACGCTCTGCGTGAAAAGCATGATGATGATCAAGTTGTCTTGATCCATTGCGTTCTCAGTCACAATCATCATTTCCGCTGTGGCTGCCATCGTGACCTGAACATCATTGATGGCTGAACCTTCACTAGACCCAAACCCCTCGGCATCAAAAGCCAAAAACTGATATTGCCCCGACGCCTCCTGTTGACTGCCCAGCGTTTGAGGCTCTTGGAAGAAATTCTGCCACTGACCGACAGGGCTGCGGCCGGTGGCTGGCACATCCGCGCGGTTGCTGAAATACTCCATCAAGCAAAAGATGTCGTAATTAGCCATCAGGTCAGCCCCAGACTTGCGCGCGTTGTGCCGTCGCGGCGAATCAAATCAAGAGTCTGATTCACGCCGGATTGAACTGCCTTGGACAAGTCTTGCGTCGTCACAAAATCAGTGCCGTTCATTTGCGTCACCGGGCCAGTCTGAATGTTGACGCTAGGAGAGCCAACGTAGCCGCCCTCTGCGTAGGCAGGGATAGCCCTAGGCCCTTGCACACCAGCAAGAATGTTTCGGGCAAATCCCTGCGCCTTACCTGCCGGGACGATGTACTCAGGGCCCGCCTCGCCAACGACTGCGAGCTGAGCACCATTAACCATCCCGCCTTTGGCAAACTGCGGAATACTTGGTTGCGGCAACAGTGGAATTGTTGGCAGCTTGAGCTTCCTAAGCGCATTGTTTGCGCCATTGATCAAATTGTTGATTGCATTGACAACTGATTTAATCGCTCCGCCGACAGCGTTTAAAACGTTGTTCACAATGCCTTTGACGATGTTGAAAGCAGCCTCAAACGGAGCCTTTAGGGCGTCACCCAGGCGGCTGAATATCTCTTTCAATCCGTTGAACGCATTCTGGCCACCTTCTAAGACTGGCTGAATGAAAGTAGTGTTGAAAAACTCAGCAGCTGCGCGCACGTTCTCACCAATTACTTCAAACGCACCAACAACAACGCCTTTAATAGTCTCGAAGCTGTTGAAAACCCTTCGCCAATACCCTCAAGGGCAGGCATGGCAATCTCTTTGATTGCCTCAAAAGACGTTGAAAATATATTCCCGACCTCCTCAAATAGAAAGCCCACTTCTTCAGCAATCGCACCAAAAGCTTCCCCGATTTCATCCCTGAATGTATATGCGGCAACGCCTGCACCAGCTAGCAACGCGACCCAACCCACAGGGCCAGTGAAAATGCCTGCAATAATTGGCGCGAGTCCGCTCAAAGCACCACCGACGCCCCCGGCACCGATTGCTGTTGTGATGCCTGCAAACAATGGGCCAAGACTTGTGACAGCAGTGATCAGCGGACCAAAGACAAAAGCAACACCAGCAATGCCACCGAGCGCGACGATCAATGACTGAACAGGGCCAGGCAGGTTAGTGAAACCAGTCACCAACGATTCAATGTGAGGCAGTATCGCCTCAAGTGCCGGCAGCAATGCTTCCGTAAATTTCATGCCTAGATCGCCTAGCTTCTCTCCCATCCCTTCAAGCCGGTCATTGAATTTGGCGGCATTATCTGCAAAATCTTGAGTCAAAACCGTGCCCATTTCACGCACGGCGTCGCCTCCACTGTTGAGCATTGGGATCAGCTCAGATCCGATGCGAGTCCCAAAAATGGAAGAGGCCAACGCGGCTTTGTTAGAGCCATCCGCCATCCCTGCAAAGCGATCAGCAATGTCAAGCATCACCTCATCAGCACCTCTGAGGGTGCCGTCTGCATTTTTTACAGAAACCCCAAGCTCATTAAATGCCGCAAGAGCTGGCCCCTTCCAGTGTCTGCCGCCGTCTTCATGTTCTTTGTGAGCGCCGGGAAAGCACGCTCAAGGCTTCCGATGCTTGTATCACTTAGCTCTGCGACCTTGCGGAACTTGTCGAGTTCTGGCGCCGCAATGCCTGTCCGCTGCGACAGCTTCGACATTGAGTCAGCCGTATCTAAATTGCCCTTGGCAAACGCTGCAATCCCCGCAACCCCTAAGGCAGGCAACAAAGTGCGCATTGCTCCCAGCGCGCCACCTGCCGCGCCTTTCAATCTGCCAAGAGCGGTAGTGGCGTTGTTTGTCTGCTTTGTGACGCCGCCTAAGCCTTTTGCTAATCCGTTGATCTGACCTTGACCGGTCACACTTGCCTTAATGGTCAAGGCGGTGGTCATATCAAGCGCCATGGCTATTTCTTGCGCTCGTTCAAGGTCTCCACCACTGTAGCTTCGATGATCTGCAAATCATCGAGCATCTTGCGCGGGTCTTTCACCCCATGCAACTCAAAAACCCAACGCACCGCGCTGTAATCAAGGCCAACAATCGCCCCGGTGCTGACTCGCCATTGCGTTTGCACGCGCAGAAACATGCAAACAGCAGGCCAGGCAGAAGGGATCACCTCAAAATCTTTGACGCGCTCTGTTTCTGGCATTTCAATGCCGAACAGCTTCGCATCACTTGCCGTCTCGTCAATTTCAACGCCGCCAGCCCAATACTTAGCGGCCCCGATTAGTTTCCCCGCTTTTCCTCCACAAGCGAGTTGAAAAAGGCCTCAATCAGAGTCGCCGCCATCATTGGCAGCTCTAGCAACTGCTCTTTCATCCTGCGGCTAAAAGGCAAAGGCTCGCCATCGCCATCAACAATCCCCTCCCAGCCGACTAAAACCTCATCGGCAATGCTCACATCTGAGATTTCAACCTCTTGGCCGTCAATGCGTTGCTGCACTAACTCTTGAATTTCAGTGATTCGAGATTGAGGCAGTCGTTTGAACTCTGCCTCAAACTCTTGCTTTTCTCGCCGTCCACCTGATACAGGCTGCCGGTATGAAATCGGCCAGCTATAAGAATCAGAGTCCTTTAGGACGAGCGCCATTAGGTGAAAGCCAAACTGAAATCATTATTGCCCGCTGATGTTGGCGTGGCAATGTACGGCAAAGTTAGCATCTGGATCCCATCTTCGTCGCTATAAGAAGGACCGCCAAGGTCAATTTGCGATGCAGTAAAGGTGGCGATGTTGCCCGCAGTGCTGCCGTGCTGGAAGGTCAGGTTTCCAGTGCTGCTGCCAGTAGCTGCTGAGAAAAATCCTTAGTTGCAATGCTGACCGCCTCAATCACACACTCACCAGAGGGAGCGCGATTAGTGATGTTCACGCTCTTCGTGCCGCCCACCAACTCGCGGTAAATCACTTCATTTGCCAGTTCAAAGCTCAGCGACATAAGCGCGCCGCTGTAACTAAACACAGAGAAGCTCGAGGTGTTGCCGTTCTTGAACACCAGCGGGGCGGCTTGGTTGGAATAAGTCGGACCGCTGATCGCAACGTCAGACGGCGCTTGATAGATGCCCGTCATCTCGAAGGCGATAAACGGAATCTGTCCGACTTCACAGTTCAGGGTGAAAGTGCCACGGCAGCCAGTGGCCTTATGCAACACACCGTCGTTGTTGAAATAGATGGTGACGGATGAAGCGTGGCGTCACTGTTCGGCGCATAGGTAACGCTGGTGTCAGTCACCACTGTTTCTGTGCAACGGCACGCCTCAAGTAACGGACCATAAGCCGGAGCTGTGCCAGCGGTGCCAGAACCTGCCAGTTCAACTTCAAAGTTGATCAGAACACGCTCAGAAGCCAACAACTGATCAGCCTGGCCCAGAAAAGGACGCACAAGCTCACGGTTTACAGTTTCGACCTCAAGAGGCGTGACCTCAACGTTCCGAACCAAGATGGCATTGCTTGCCTCGGTTGGTGTCGGATCGGTTGAGTAAGTCGTTTCAGTTTCGGCCAGAATCAGCCGCTTTCTAGACAGCAGGGGCATGACTCCGCCGGCAGGTTTCCTAAGTCGATCTTAGCAAGGTCAACCAGTGCTGAGATCTGTCAATAAGGTCCGGTATTTAACAACAAAATTCATACCAATGACGCCAGCTGGTTGATCAGCGTCGATCTGCTCAAAACTCACCGGGCCAGGCTCAACGTCGATCGCGTAACCACCTGCCGTCAGGTCATTCATCATCTTGCTGTGCACGTCTTCAACGATCGGATCAGCTGCGTTGTCTGGCACAGCAGAGCGAACAATGATTGAGACACGGACACCCAGACTCCAGTCCAGCCGGTCAAGCCGCAAGCTGTACTCAGGCGTGTCACCTGTCGGCTCAATGACAATCGCTGGCGACTCTCCACGAGTCAACGGCACAACACGGCTGCGATAGATGCGCGTTCCAACCTGAACCGTGCCAGCAAGGCTTGAGGCAATATCAGCAAGGATTGATTCGCGCTTTGTTGTCATGTCTTCTGAAGCGTGATTTCACAGAGAAGCCCGTCACCTAACAGGCGTGTCTCCCTCACGGTGTAATTAACTGAATCAACAGTGATGGCATCATCTGCCGTCAGTGTTCCAAATTCTGAGGCCTTAGCGGTGATCTGATAGTCAGTAGACAAAACCATTCCACCGGCCAAGACCTGATCAGGCTGATCAAACAAGACCTTCCCTGTCGTCGCACCTGCTGTCGCAGACACGCCGAAAGGATCGTCAAAAAAGACATCCAGGTCATTGCTTAGGAAATCAGCTAGCGCCATCAGCCTTAGGTTTGCGGGTTCGTTTTGGCTTGGCCTCCTCGGCCTTTGCCTCGACAGCTTTACCCATGCCAATTAGCAGAGCGCCGTCCTTGTCTGACACGTCATAGTTTTGACCAGCCTGAAGGACTTGGCCGCTTGCCATGACAGCTCTAGTACAGGTGATTTTCATAAGAAAAAAAGGGGCCGTTGCCGGCCCCCTCCTCAGAATCAAGCGTTGATGTCTTCAATGCTTGCGAAGCTCTGAGCGTGACGCACGCCAACGTCAAAGCTCAGGATTGCCCGGACGGACTGCAGAGCCTTGGAGAAATCATCCTGATCAGAACCAGTGGTGATCTCAAGGCCGTTGCCGTAAACGCCAACCACAACCTGGCTGAAATCGCCCATCACAGCGGCCGAAAGGTTGGTGCCGGTGCCCTTGGTGATGTTGGAAGGCAGAGCGTTGGTGACGGCGATGGGGTAGCCGTTCAAGGTCAGCGGGGTAGGTCCGCGACCGATGGCCTGCAGGTCAGCGTTGAACAGGAATGAACCGTCGGTGGTGGTTGAACCGCCAGCGCGCAGTTTCTTCAGAGCGCCCATGGTCTTGGCGTTGACCACATAAGCGATCTGGCCGCCAACCACAGCGTTGTCCTGCGTGACCTCGGTCTCAAGGTTCACCATGTTTTCCATGGTGATCGCTGCACCGTTGGTGCCGCCAGCAACGGAACCGATGCCGGTGGTGTTACGAATGCCGGTGGGCTGACCGGAAGCGCCGGAGCCGTTCAGGATGGCTGCATCCATCGCGGTGTTGATGCCGTCGGTGAGGTCACGACGGATCAGCTCTTCAATACCAGGGGTGGCTTGAAGCAGGGTCTGACGGGAGAACTTCGAGAGGGCTGCGAGGTTCTTGGGGCTGAGGGTCAGCTGATCGAAAGTCGATTCACCCTGAGTGATCGCAGTCGTCTCAGTGCTCAGGTAGTAGGTGGAAGCAACACCCGAACGACGGGGGATTGC
>FUIF01001605.1_pt1 | contig 16651 bp, 26 predicted proteins | sample 1003461 | NCBI WGS metagenome assembly FUIF01 (sample SAMEA80401918, study PRJEB19352) | marine metagenome | reverse complement strand
GATTTCAAAGTGCTCTCATAAGATCTATTATTACACACCCTGGAACAACAGCACTAAACATATTTGGTTGGAAAGCTGCTACTATAAATCAAAGTATATCAGATATGTTAAGAGCAAGTTTGTATAGTGGTACTGCTCTAGCTAAAATTGTTATAGGTAATGTAGAGGATGCTGCTAGATATAAAAACTAGCTGTGTCTATGATGGATCTTCAAAGACAGAAGGTCAGGAACATGGTTGATCCTTACGGAACAAAGGACACAATTCTAGATTACATGGCTGTAAGACCAGAGGCACAAAGAGAAATATTTAGGTATCTTAATGGTGGTGTTGAAGTCAAAGGTATACTTGACGAATTTGAATTAAACCCTGACAAAATAAAAGATAAAAACTTTATTCAAAAAACTAATCAACTGTTTGAAACTTTGTACGCTGTTAAAGCTCAGGACTTTATTACAAAGACTCAAGAGTTTGCTTACGCAATAGACAAACAAGTGAGATTAAAATACGGAAAAACTTTTGTGGAGTTTTTACAAGATGATGAACTGGTAAAGTATCTATCACAACCTGGAACAGACATGTTCAAAGAGTTTGCAGAGATAGAAGCTAGAGCAGTTCAAGATGCTTTGCGTAATACCTTCTCAAAGAAGTATGGTGGTAATGATGGTTTTCTACAACAAACTGCAAACTTTATAGAAAATATTAGAAACTATCCTGGAGTTGGAGTGCTTGCACCCTTTGGTCAATTCTGGAATAATAGCATGGCTTTTATGTTTGATCATTCTGGTATTAGTCTTATGAATAAGTACACGTTAAGAGCAGGTGGAAAAGAAGCGCAAAGTAGAGACACTATGGATTTACTCACTAAATCTGCTGTTGGTTGGGGTGCTGTTTCTATAGGAACTCTTAAACAAATGGAGAATTTAGAAGAGGGTCTTGCTTGGTACGAAGACAGAGATGACTCTGGTGCAGTAGTAAGCTATCTTTATGAATACCCAAGAAATGTTCCTATGCTTGCAGGTAGAATGGGAGCACACTTAGTAAGAGATGGTGCAGTTCCTACAGATTTACTTAAAGCTTTTAGTGACAACTTTGGTACTCGTGCTTTAACAAGAGATTTTGGTGACGCATACGGTGCAGTAATAAAAGGTTTTCAGTTAGCTGCAGAAGCTCAGGATCAAGAGGTTCTTGATTTAACAGGGCAGTTCTTAGGTGAGATTGTATCTCAGTACGTATCTGGTTTTACAAGAAGACTTGAACCAGTTAATCAAACTATTGCCATGCTTAAAGGAGAGGATTACGAGGTAGTAGATAAGAAACAAGGAACTAAATGGATTAATGATTCATTGAGATACACAGACGAAATTTTTTCTGTCATAAAAGAAGGTAAAGACAAAAAGGAAAAAGCTTTGTCAGACGAGCCTATGCCTGTACCTATAGGAAAAATTGTAGGATATCGAGAAGTTCAACCTTCTTCAACAATTCAAAAACTTTTTAACGATATTGGTAGACCTGAATGGGATACAGGAATAAGAAACAAATCTCCTGAAGCTATCAATCATTATAATAAGTATGTAAGACCTCAGATAGAAATGTTAGCTGATGTTGTTCTTTATAATAATGATTGGGATAATATGTCTTTAAAAGATAAGCAAAACTCTGTTAAAGCTATCTTAAGAGTAGCTAATAAAAACACTAAGGAAGTGCTTAAAAAATCTTTAGACCCAGACGAAAAGAAAACAAGTCTTATCTTCTCTATAAAAGGTGCAAGCTCAAAACAAAGTTTGAGAAAAGCTTTAAAATATTTTGACGTTTCTGAAAAAGATTTGTTTGATCTGGATGTAAACCAACTTTACATGCTTGAAGACATGGTAAAAAGATTTGAGAAAGATATTAGAGGAACAGGTAAAAGGTTGGGGATAGAATAAAAAACCCCCCAGACTTAGCTGAGGGTTTTAGTTTAAGAAGATTTATCTCTACTCTTTTTATAATCAAGCATAAGCTTTGAATAATTATATGCTTGGCTTACAATCTCTTCTGATCGTAGATACTTTCCAGATCCTAGCAAACCCGACAGTGCAGCACCTGCAAAGTAATCCCTACTTGGTATATCACCAGTAGGAATCTCTTCTTTCATAAACTCTTGAGCTTCTTGTTCAAGGGTTTTTTTATTATCTTTACTCATTTATGTTTTTCAACCCATCTTTTACGAAGACGGTTTAAGTACCAGATAGCTTTGTCTATATCTTCTAGACCGTTCTTTTGTTCGCACCTCCACATATACTTGAGAACGTTAGCAGCGTGAGGGGCAATAGCACCTGACATATTTTCTGTCATAGCTTCAATGGCTTCAATACACTCCAACTTTGATTGGTTATAATGTATCGGTTTATTTACTGGATCAATACTCAAACACTCTCCACATTTATTATCATCATCTAAAAGGTTACCACACTTTTCGCAGTGCATAATTACTCCTTGTCTATAATAATTAGTTCTGCTTCAGTGTAAGGTATATGATAGAATGTTTCTCGCCTGTCAACTCTTGCAAAGGAAGGTTTCTTAATAACATTATCAGTCATCTGACTTCCTTTTATTTTCCAAGCTTTAGTATACTCACAGTTAAGAACGTAGAAAAACAAGTTGTCTATTTCGTCTTGATACTTTTTAACTAACCTTTGTTTTCTTCCTGGGATTCTAACTTCTTCCCATTCAGAAGGCCACCGACTATCTGGTAACAAAGTAAAACCTCGATTACCTAAGTAGTCCTCACCCCACTGTGCTTTACGTTCCACTTCATGATAGTAAGTTTTACCATCTTTCACTGAAACAACATCAGCATTATAATCTTCTTCTGTTGATAGAATTTCATGCCCTTCTGATTTTAAATATTTTATGAGGGCTTGCTTTGAAGGTTCGTTGACCTCGTTATAAACATCTGCTCTAAATTTCCTTCTGTACATAATGCCTCCGTTTCAGTTCGCATAGTAGAAGTTCCTGCTCATAGTCGGACATTATAATCCAATTCCTTATTTCGTCAACAGTTCTTTTACAGCCTAGACAGAAACCATCATCATCTATCTCACAGACTTTTATACATGGTGAGGGAGTGCTCCCATATCTAGGAGCAATCCTTCTTCTTACATGAGGAATACTCACGTTACATACACAAATCTTCATACAGAATTGTATAAAGCCTATGTTTGCTTTTGTCTCTACTGACGTACTTTTTTTTAAACCAAGCTATCATGTTATTCACACTTACGAAGTCCTGTTGCAGGATCAAAGTAGCAAGCACCACCTTCATCCACAAAGTCCTGAGTCTCTTCAATGTCATTTTCTTCTGCTACGTCTTCTGAGTATGAAGCTGTAAGAATACCCATGCGTTTACCTGACGCTCTAAAAGTTGTGCATCCTGAAGCGCCACCATCATAGGCATCCATGTAAATCTTTTTAAAGTCTTCCCAGGTTACATCATCACCAACGTTACAGGTTTTACTGCAAGCACTATCAACAAACTTAGAAGCAACATTAAGAACTTTAACGTGGTCAAAGACTGACAGTTCGTTAGCTGTTTTACCTGCTACTTTAAAGACACTATAGCCGTAGTCCTCTACTCTTACAGTTCTTTCACCATCAAACTCTTGAATCTTTCTGTCATAAAAAAGACTGAAGGGTGGTTCAATACCAGATGAAACATTGTCTGCTGATAAACTTATTGTTCCTGTTGGTGCTACAGATAGTAAGTGACTGTTACGAATACCATACTCACTAATTAAATTTATGATATGATCAGGCAACGTCTTTGCAAATTCAGAGTCAAGGTACTCTCTTCTGAAAAGAGGAAAAGCACCTTTCTCGATAGCAAGTTCAACAGAGCTTGTATAAGCTACATCTCTTATAACACCCATTATTTCTTCTAGAGTTTGTAAGAAACGATCACTGCCATACTCAAAGCCTAGTGCTTCAATAGCGTTAGCAACTCCGGTGACACCTAAACCCATACGCCTTTTACTTTTAGCTTCTAGCTCCTGTTCCTTCAGTGGATAGGTTGCTCTGTCTACAACGTTGTCCATTGCTCTGACAACATGAGGTATGTCATTACGTAGTTGGTTCATGTTGAACACGTACTTACCATCGTGCTCAATAACATATTTAACTAAGTTAAAAGAACCAAGAAGACATGCACCGTTAGGTGGTAGGGGCTGCTCACCACAAGGATTTGTTGCTGCTATTGTTTCACAGTAGTGCAGATTATTTTTCTTGTTAATACGATCAATAAAAAGAATACCAGGTTCTGCCCAATCCCATGTGCTTCTCATAATTTTATCCCACAGAGCACGAGCATCAACTGTCTTACGAACCTCTCCGTTAAAGACTAGATCAAAGTCAGTACCTTCTTTTACTGCTGCCATAAACTTATCAGTAACACCAACACTAATATTAAAGTCTGTTAGTTCAGTCATGTTGTTCTTTGCTGTAACAAACTCTTCAATATCAGGATGGTCAACACGTAGTACACCCATCTGTGCTCCACGTCTGTGACCTGCAGAAGCAATAGTCTTACAGACTGCATCAAAGATCCCCATGAAAGATAAAGGACCAGAGGACTTTGACTCCAAAGATTTAATTAGAGCACCTCTAGGACGTAGAGTAGAGAAGTCGTATCCAATACCACCACCTAGTCTCATTGTTTCTGCTGCACGTCTTGCAGCGTCCATGATACCGTCCATACTATCTTCAATAGTAGTAGAAACAAAACAGTTGTAAGGGGTTACACGTCTTGGTGCTCCCATAGCAGACTGCACCCTCCCTGCAGGTAAGAATCTTTGATTGTATAATATTGTTCTGAAGTTGTTAAAGTGACCCTCGTTATCTTTAAGAGCTTCTGCTACACGAGTCATAGCATCTTTAAATGTTTCTCCCTGACCTCTGTATTTTTCCTCGTGAACCCACTTTGAAACTTCTAGGGTTGGTCCGTAATCCTGTTCTACGTTTGGTATATTCATCTATAATCTCCTGATCCTTTTATTGTTCCACGTTTTTCTCTGCTATCTAACTTCTTCATGTTTTCTTTAATAACGTCCTCCAACTTTATATTCAAGAGATTGAGGATAGCTTGAAAGTAAAAGAACATGTCACCTGCTTCAAGTGTAACACCTTGCTTATCCAGTGGTGTATCATCTCTTTTGTGTTTCTTTAACTTTTCAAAAAATTCTCCTGTCTCTCCTATTAAACCCATAGTGTTTTCTAAAAATCTTTTATCACCAGTGGTAATCATTTTATTTTCTACCCACTCAGCATAGTCTTCTAGCTTAATTGGTTCTGTTGTTTGAAAGGCTTCAAAGTATCCCATGTCTTCTAAGTCTTTTCCTGTTAGCATTATTTCTCCTTTGCATCTATTTCAATTATTTTAACATCGTCTAAATCATATATGGTGTCTTGAATTCTTTCTTCAAGACTCTTTGTTACACTATCAGAAGCAATAAAGTTTGCTTCAGGATCAACATCCAATAGCATTGTCAATTCAAACAACACGAGAACCTCCAAGTTATATAGGCTAAATTTTTTACGTCAATCTATTCTTTTGTCCATTCATCAGGAATAGATTTATCTGCGTATTGAAAGCCATACTTCTTGCACCAATCTCCGTAAGAAGACTTAGCACCTTTGTAAAGTTTGGCTCTACTGTTTTGGAAAACAAAACGAATATCGAGTTCAGGAAATTGTTTTGCTATCTCTTTATGCTTACGTCTATCATTAGCAACAAAACGTCCTTTTGTTTCTATGATAATACCGTTGTCTAAAACGAAGTCAGGTGTATACGTTCTGATCTTTATGTCAACCCACTTGATCTTATTTTTTTCGTATTCAAAGCCTACATCTTTTGAACGTAGTTCGTTAGCAACATCATCTTCAAAGCCTGAGCGATACCCTGCTTTGATTGCTGATGCTCTATATTTATTCTTGGTCATGATAGGTAAAGTCTTCTGGTACATTTGGCTGTTTAACAACGTCAACCAAAAGCACGTCACCTGTCTTGTAAACAAATCGTCTTGTCTCAGGCCAACACTTCTTGTTGAACTCACAGAACCCACAAGAGGGGTGAAGTTTTTTGTTAGGGCTTGTTGCTGATTGAGGAACTGGTTCGTATCCTCTGTCAGGAATACCACCCGATACCATTGTCTTTGCTTGTTCTATCTCTTTTTCTTTTTGTTCTATCTCTTCAGAAAAGTCATATACGTCTAAGCATATGTCTCCCCCTACTTTATCAACAACAAGAAAAGCTCCGTGTGTTTTATTCTTTACCAGTGGATCAGTCCTAGCAGCATACACGTAAGAACTAAGCTGACTGATATAACCAAAAGGATCATTATCTCTCAAGTTACCTTCAGCAAATTTCTTGAACGAGTAAGGGGAAGCAGACTTAACATCCACTGTCATACCATCAATCACCGCATCCCTGTGACCTGCTAAGTCATTGATGATTAAACGATCCTGTTGTCCTTCAACACGGTGACCAGACGCTTCAGCAATAGAGAGTACTAATTCCTCAATCATATCGCCATAGAAGAACTTAAGTAAATCTGATGGAGAAGCAGGTTTACTCGCTGCAGGTTCGTTTATTTTATACCAAAGTTTTCTTTTGCAAGGACTACCAATAGAAGAGAACGACAAATATCTTCTTGTTTTTTGTGGTGCTCTGAATCTTGAAGTAGCTGCCTTAGCTATCCGTTCACTCATTTTAAGACTTACTAAATGATCCCATCCGTTTAATCCTTGGATGGTGTCCTCCATATCTTTTACGAGTGTGTTTATATTTTTCATGGTCTTACCTTTTTATTTATAAAAGCCCCCACCCTAAGAAACTTTACAAACAAGGATGGGGGCTAATTCTTCTAGGGAGAAAGGATTACTGAAAAACCTAGAAGGGGATTGAGTCCTGTGGTTCTTGTTGGGAGGAAGATTTAGAACCCCCAGAACTCTTTGAATGATCTTGAAACATTTGACGTGGCTTGGAGCTACCACTTTCTGATTCATAGACCACATGATCTAGGACTTGAAGTCCAACCAATCGTGTACCAGTTCCCATCTTTGTGGGGTACACTTCAACTTTAACAATCCCTTTACTACCGTTACCAATAAGACCTTTATCTTGAAGATCCCAAGATTTACCAGTAACGTCAGCTACGATAGGTGCACCACCCATCCAATCTTGAGCACCAGTATGAGGACGTGACACAGTAATCTTGTGACCACCTTCTACTTCCTCAATTTTTTTCTTGCATCCTGCATCAACAAGAGCCTTAGCAGTCTTCTTGTCAGTAATAACAGTTACTTTGTACTCACCGTTTGTTTCGGTGTTCCACTCATTTTGGTCACGGTTGGACTCAAATACTTTTGCCCACTCGATTGTTCCCTTGATATCCATTTGTGTTGATGGCATGTTGCCTCCTTTAAACATTAATACTGTAATACATAGTGTTTGAAATATAGGTTGTCAATGGGTCTCAGCCCAATTTTTTCCTATGTCATAAGACCCTGGCGTGGGTATCTTAAACCCTAGTTCTTCCCCAGTTTCTAACATGCAGTCAGCTTGTATCTGACCTAACCTTTTAGCTTCTTCTTCTGTGCCAATTACCTCCACTTGATATTCGTCATGAATAAAACCAACCATCTTAAAGTTGATGCCCTCTTGTCTAGCTTTGTCGTGCCACTTGATTAGACTGTGCTTCATCAAACAAGCCTCACCATTTTGTAACATACCTGCTAATGCTTTGTGTGCGTTAGGCACTGGAACTTTACGTCCATCATATCCAGTAAAATATCCTTGCTCTGCAACATAAGGAACAAGTTGGTTCTTAAGATTGTACAAACCATCAATACTCATTTCAAAACGAGTTCTGGCACTCTGTGCATCCTTCATACTTACGTTAAGTATTTGTCCTGTCTTTGCTACCCCTGCTCCAAGTAACCAAGCATAAATAAAAGTCTTTGCCATATCCCTTGTACCATTAGGAACATTTAAAGCTTTCTTGTTTACGTTGTGTATATCTGTTTCGTTTTCTTTCTTTCCTGTCATGATGGCTTGAGCATATTGATCTGCTTCAAAGTGCTTCCAAAGATAGTCAGCTAACACACGTAACTGAATACCATCAGCATCCGTACCAACTAACCAAGAACCTGATGGAACAGTCCAACAAGCACGTAAGTGTAGATCATATTGTTTCTTTACTTGCTCCACTGCAGTCTTTGCATCACCGTGAAAAGGTGAGGCTATGTTAGCTGTGTTAGGATCTTTGTGAGAACATCTTCCTGTCCATGCTCCAATGTTGTTGATGCTGCCGTGTATCCTTAAATCTTCACCACACTGCCCTAGCCACTCCACCAGTGAGGAACGCCTACCTTCAAGTGTCAACCACTGGGCTAGAGCCTTTGCTCCTGTAGGGGCTGTGTCAGGAAGTGTGCTGAGATTTGCCTCTGAAACTGTGTATCCGTAGACATCCAAATACTCTTTCTTTTTGTCGTAAAATTCTTGATCCATACAAGGAACTGACTTCTTCCAAGGATCACCAACTTTAGTTCTTGAAAAATCTATGGCAGTCTTTGTTTTATCTACTGGTTTCCAGTTGGCTTCCCACAGTGCATCAATACGATCTTTTACTGATCCAGGGTTAAAGCTAATCCAATCAGAACAAATTAGATCTTCTCCTTCAATGTGTGTCATACCATACTTTTGTTTTGCTTTTGTAACGGTAGACATTTCAGTTCCGTCTTTCTTGAGGCGGTACTTTATCCTGTTTACTTCCGTTAGTTTAGGTGGGAAGTCTACTTGAAATTGTTCCTCCAAAGTTTTCATCTTTGTTTGTATTGAGTTAAGAAGGAACTCTGCCTTTGGTTTATCAAAACAAAAACCGTAATATTGAGAACGAACAAGTTCTATTTGAACATCGTGCTCTGCTCTTAAAGACTTACGCCAATCAGGACTCCAAATAATATCATGGAAATGATTGAACAAATGTTCTGTAACCTCGATGTCCTGATACCAGTAGTCAACCATTTCAATACTGAATTTATCAAACTCATTAAAGTCTCCTTTATGTTTATCTAATCGGATACCCCAAGCCTTAAGACTGTGAGGATACTGAGCACCCTTTGGAATAGCAATGTTGTAGTCTACTAATCTACTGATGATAACAGTATCAATAATCTTTCTTGGATCAATGACACCTGGTTTCAAAAGTTTGTTTAGCATGGGTGCATCAAACTGTATAAAGTTGTGACCAACAATCATGTCTGCTGTCTCATACCATTTGATGGCTTCAGCCTTAGCTACTGAATCTTCATGGCAATTATCAAACCTACGAATCTCTCCGGTGCTCAAGTCCTTACCACCACAAATCCAAAGCTTGTCACTATCTTCAAGACCGTTGGTCTCTATATCACTGACAACTATTCTCATACTTTAAACACTACCTCTTCAAGTATTGTAGTCTCTGGGTCATAGTATACTGATCCTGAGTTACCTAACTTTGCAAAGGGTCTGTTCTTGTCAATAATAAACTGGGTGGTATTGCGTTCAGTTTCGTCTTCTGACTCAACGTTACGACTGAGTTTGATACAAATAATAGCTTCCTCTTCAAGAGAAGATGCGTACTTAGTTCGTCCATCATCGTTAACTTGAGATATAAATACGACACCAATGTTTAACTCTTTTGCAAGCTGCGCCATCCTAGCACCAAGAGTAGTCAGTGTGCTTGTGGCGGCATCCACCCCAGAGTTTGACAGATAGGCTAGACGTTGAACGTGATCTATAAAGATGTACTCAGCACCGTAAACTGTGGCTGATGTTCTTACATAATCAAGAACCATCATCGGATCATCGTGTCCTTCCATGTAGAACACAACAGACTTGTCACCGCCACCTAACTTTTGGGCGGCATCAATCACTTGTTGTTCTGTAAATCCGTTTGCTTCAGCATCTTCTTTTGTTCGGACATTCTTACCTAGTTCGTAGGTTGCCATACCTCTGTAGGTTGTACCCTTCATCTCTTCCATGTGTAACATTGCTACCTTAGTTCCTTGACGCAACAATCCTACTTCAAAGTATCTGACTAGTTCAGTCTTACCTTGACCCCTGAGTGCTTTGATAAATGTTAGTCCACCCTTAACAAGACCACGCATCTTATCATCCAAGCCAGTATGTCCAGTTGGGGTGTACTCATAAGGGTTTTCTGTTTCTATTGCTTCTTTAATAGCTAGATCACCAACAAAAAAGTTATCTGGGGAATATCTCTGGGGTTTAAATGCTGCCCACTTCAAAGCTTCAGCATCACCGTTCATCAAGAACTCGTTGGCATCCTTCCACTTGGACATAGGAACGTAGTAAAACTTTTCTGGCATCAAGTTATAAAGTTTTTGTGCTGCAGCTTTACCAGTTGCATCAGACAATTCACCTGCGTAAACCACCATCTCAAATGAATCTAAATATTTATGATTATCTTTTATGAAAGTTTCGGACATCGATCCGCTTGGCAAAGACTTAACTGGGTAAGCACCATCAATAACCTCGTACAAACTGGCGGCATCAAACTCACCCTCAGTTATGTAAATACGTTTGCTAGATCCTGCGTTAAACTCAGGACCAAATAAAGAGTTCTGACCTTTGCCCTTCCAGAAGAAACGTTTCTCGTGATAGCCACGATATTTAACAGCACCATTAGGGTACTGAAAGGCGTATCTTACTGGGGTGTTGTTTTCTCCGTACTGAACTTGAATATTAAAAAGTTTAGCAGTCTTTTCTTTTAGTCCACGTATGCCATCAAACCTACCACTAATTACTTTTGTTTTATATAAATCTACTTTCGGTGGTGGCGGTGGGTAAACTGCTTCAGCCCAATCAAATTTTTTATCTGATCCGGGGTAACCCCTACCACATGAATGACAGTGACCAACCTTCTGATTTATGTTGTAACTAAATGCGTCACTGCTTCCACAATCCTCATAAGGACACGGTTGGTGACTTATCTCTCCGTTGGTCTTCACTACTGCTTTCATTATTAATCCTTTCTAAAAGCTTTCTTCTGGACTTCTTTGGGAAGTCTTCAGTATTCCATCCGTTATTAACCTGTTCTACTGCCCAACTATAACTTATACCAAAACATCTAGCGGCTGCAGCTATACTGTCAAAGTTTTTTCCGTATAATCTGCAAGGTCTCCCTGGTTTTTTATTGTTGGTGCATGTTTGATACGGATATGACAAGGTACTCCCTTTGGTTGCATTGGCTTCACCACATTGGGTTCATTAAATCAAATATTTGATACCACTCAGCACCCTCAAGGGCTAACCACATAAGCACAGGAACACCTAAAATAAAAAATGAACAGATAATAAATGCCAACCCTAGTCCTTTTGTGGTGCAGTATTGCTCACTCATTTTTATTTATCTCCTATATTTCTTGGCTCGTATACAGCACCATTGTACTGACTACCTGTTTCTGTATCTGCACCGTAGTCAAAGAATGCTAACAGGATTAGTATTGCTAGTATCCAATAGACTGCTGCCTTACTGTATTTAATAAACCCTTCATAGGTTTTCTTTGCTTCAATCTCTGCAGCTTCTCTTGGTGTCATTGTTGCACATCCACTTCTAGACAAGCCACTGTCTCTGACTTGTGCGTTATCATCTTAGCTGCTTTGCTCAGTTCAATCTGGCACTCTTCCAATGTGGGATAGTTACCCAACTGGTAGTACTCAACAGATTGTGTACTGAACAACTGCATCCATATTAATATGTACATCATAATATTATTTCCTCATACATGACTGTAGTTATATTCGGCATCCAATGAATGCCATGCTCTTTCGTATTCATAATCCCAGTTAGTGCCACCGTCCTCCATCTCACCTTCTGCTATAATCTTTGCCCAATGGTCTAAGCTAGGCTCGTGATTAAGTGGCAATTCATCCTGGAAATATACTTCCATGTCGTTACTTTCATCTAAAACATAGGATACCATACTTCACCTTTCTCTCTTTGCTCCATAACATCAGATAATATTCTCTTGAGGTTGTCTGCTTTTTTGTATTCTCCTTCCCACTCAAGATCAGATATATCTTTTTGTAAAGCTATTATGTATTGCTGTATAGCAACAACTTTTTCTTTTTCGTAATTTAAATGTCTCATTTTAAATCTTCCCTATCCAATGTGACACATCATCGTGTGGATCGTCTGTCCAAAACCTCTCCGTACAGTTCATCTGCAATGTTCCTCCCTGTTACTCTACTAACAGTGTTGATTGCAGCCTCTGCCCCCTTTTCAAACCCTTCATCAAAAGCGTCAGCTACATCCTCGTTGTCTCTGTATCTTTTGTACAGAAACCCTGCGAGAAAGGACAACACAATTAATAGTATTGTTATTGGCTCAGGTATGTAGATAGTCAATGGTAGTTCCTTTCATACTTTTCTTTTTTCCATTTCTGAAAATCTGATTGTGTTAAATCATTTTCTTCCAAGAACTCGTGAAGTTCTAACAGTCTTTCAAACAATTCAACATTAGTCATTAAAACCCTTTTAAGAGTTTCTTCCTCAGTCTCTTCATTCATGGTTGCTAATGCTACCTTAAATTCTTCTTCTGTCACTATGACCTCCATTAATTACTTAAGGTAATACTACAAGTTATATTAATAATAATATTAATAACAACATAATTAATAATTAACTGTAAGTAATACCTTAAGTATTAGTTGTAAGTTGCAGATTTAATTTCAAGTAGGGCAGATTGCCTCACCCATACAGTTGGTAGTAAGCCAGATAAAAAAGATAATCCAGGCTACCAATCCTATAAGTTCACTCACCTATTATCTTTACCTCCACTGATACTCCCTTTACTCTTAAGAATTTTTTGACCAATCGATCCACCTCGTTCTTGTTTTTAGTAGAGTAAAAAGCAAAGAGGTTGTCGCTTCTATCGTGAATGTTGATATGATATATCTTTGGCATCAATCTAACCTGCTTTCCATCCAAGCATCCAAACCATAAGCTTTTAAAACTTTGGCTGCAGCGATAGCACCCTCTTCCTTACAGTCTATGTTTTGAAAATAAGACTTACTTGGATTCCACCACTGAAATCTTTTATCAGTCCAATCTTTTTGTAAATCCAGGGCAGCAAATATTTTTCTTTCTTGCCTCCCTTCCTTAGTGTTGCCCTTGTGCTTAGGTTTTACTTTGACCCAAGCAAACCCACAAGTGTAGGCATCCTCACCTTTGAGAACCTCGTCAATATATTTTTGGGTTGCTACTACGGCTGCTGAAAATGCTTCAAGCCGGACTTGTTTTGCGTTTTCTAATGTTACTCTCATTCTATTGTCTCCTTTTGAATGATGCAGTGTACACTCCCACTGTCTGCTGAAATTGTGTAAAGAGATTTACTGTAGTCTACAGTATTAATCTTATCCTCGTTCTTAAGAATTGTTATGTGTTTGATTGCTGCCCTTCTAGCTTTGAGGCTAGACCCAAAGTATCTGGTGTATCTTTCCTGATACTCTTTTGTTTCTGGTAACCAATCACTAATTCTTAACGTCCAAAATGTTCTTGTTTTCATTATTGCTTCCTTTCTTTATTGCGAATGAAAAATAGTTTGTAGTTCTAATTCTTTTTGGTGGGCTTCTCTCTCTTGCCACCTCTCAAAGTATGGTGAGGTATCATCCATCTCCTTTCCCCTCAGGTACTGATTAACGTGTACCATCTCATGACATAAAGTTATTTCAAGCTGCGGAATAGTCAATCGCTTGTTAAGCCTGATAGTAAACTCGTTGTCTTCCTCGTACAAACAATCACCGTGATAGTCGTTATACTTGGGAAGTATTCCTTCAAAGTTCAAGAGTACGTCATCAATCTCTGGGAACATTTGTTCCTGACAAAAGCTTACTAGCTGACAGATTAAATCCTCTTTTACTTTTGAGAACCTACCCAGAAAGTAAACCTTCATCTCTCTTTGCCCTCCAAAATGGTGATAGTTCTATCCTCAGATACTCTAGGTTGGGGTTGTCAAACATAGAAAACAAATCTTCTATTGATGCGTTACCTTCCCTTCCAACCGTCCAAGTTATTCTTTCTTTTGGTTCATCCATGTACTTGACTACTACATCATAGAACAAAGGGTTTCTTAACTTTTGTCCAAAACTCGTACCCATTTTTAATCCTCCAAAGTTTCATGGTTGTTGTTGATAATATCCTGTTTTAATTTAGGCATCCAAAAAAATTCCCAGAATACATCATTCAAAACTTTTTCTAGCTCTTGTTCAGAAATTTTTTCAAATCGATTTTGCCAAGTTCTTTTTTTCATTGGCTGATCCTTCCTTAATCTGTTTGATCTATTGTAATTAAACCGTATTCTGGAAACATATCTTTTACGTGCTGTTTACTATAAGCCATTACATATAAGCCCAAAGATGGTTTAAAATTAAACTCTACATAATATCTTTTCATTGAACCAACCCCTTGAATAGGTGCTTGACCACGTCCACAGTCCAACCATTGCCTAGCATCTTATACCTTTGGGTATTGCTAACGTGGTCAGTGTATCCGTCAGGCACAGTCTGAAGTCTCTCACACTCTACTGGGGTAAGCTTTCGCCATGTTGTACCCTCGTCAAGTGTGAGGTGGTTGTTATGCTCCCATGCACTGGTGCTAAGGGTAGGTGTCTTACCGTCCAAAGCTTTAAGACCACCTTTGTTGTAGCCTCTGGCTCTCTGAAGTATCTTAGGAAAAGCAAGAACACTGTCTTTCTGTACAGTAGTCAGGCAACCACTCTTATCATCTTTGCGTAGTTCTAACCTAGCTATTGGTTCAATATTTTTGTCGTAGTCTTTACGTGTACCATTTTCATCTAGTCTACGGTTCACTATCCTAGCACCCTTCACACCTATCTTAGGTTGTGTGTTACCACCAGTAGTAGCTAGTAATGTTGGTGCTTTACCGTCAACACCGTAAACCCTGCGTATGCTTTCCCTGCCTTTGATATCAGTAGCAGTACCTATTACGTTCATTCCAGAACCAAACACAATTTGTCTTCTACTCTTTTCAAAGTACAGCCTGACATTACTAGCACCACCACCCTTGTAATAACTTGCATCCAAGCAATAAGACTTGTCTCTGTCAGTGTAACCGTCTTCTAGGATATCAGCTAGGACTATCCCTTTATCTTCTGGCAATCCGTCCACTGGTATGTTTGTCCAATATAACCTACGCCTGTTCTGAGCCGATACTAGGTTACTGTTTATTTCAATAGGTTCTACACCTAAGTAATCAGTTATGATCTGTTGGGCTTGTTTACTCATTTTAACATTCTCCAACATAAAGTATTTAGGTTTTAAATCTTTGAGTAGCCTGACGTATTCAAAGAATAACTTTGATCTAGGATCGTCAAAGTTTAATTGCTTTCCTGCAAAGCTGAACCCTTGACAAGGTGAGCCACCAATAAGCAAATCTATTTTATGACCGAAATCAAATTCATCTAATAAATGTTGACCGCTAGTCTTAACATTCTGGACATCACCTAAATGTATCATGTCAGGAAAGTTTGCTTTGGCAACTTTAATTGCGAACTTGTCAATCTCAGAAGCAAAATAGTTTTTAACTGGTATCCCTAATTTTTTTAGGGCTATCTGTCCACACGACATACCATCAAATAAACTCAGTACATTCATAATATAATCCCTTTTTTTTCTTTTTAAAAATTCCTGCAGCGTAACAGGTTACCGCCTCAGAATGAAGCAATAACCCATGCTATGTTGATTTTTATTTAGGTGCTAAACACGTTAGCCTTAACACTGAAGTGACGTTTTACTGTGTTGGTATCCACAGTGTAAAGCTGACCTGTTTTAAGCTTTCTAATTAACCAAGGACGTTTTGAAGCTTTAGGTCTAAACTCAGCTATGCTGTAGTCATCCCCACCTAGGCTAGCTATTTTGGATAAGTCTAATTCTTCTAACCTAGCCATTTGTTCAGTAAGCTCTTGAACCCTAGTCTTTGCTCCGTTCTTTGTAACCTTAAGCTTAAAGGTTGCCTCACCATCTGAGTAAGTACAGTTACCAAGCTCAATTTTGATATCGTGTTTATCAGTGTTAAACGTTGCTAACAATTCTTCTAGGTCAGAACGTAAAGCTTTTAAAGTTGGTCTATCAAATTTTGTCATAATTAAACCTCCATGTTTGACAAAGTGTATAGAATAGCCTGATAGGTAAATCTTGCACCATCAGGGGTTAAAGTACCTTGTAAGTTATTATTTAATTCTTTGGATGCTTTATACAATCCAAGCTTAGACAATAGCCTATAGGTAAATTCGTATAAGTTTTGATCGTGGTTAATCCACATATCCACATTCTGGGCTTCCCAATTTGGGTAACAATCCCTTGAAGTAAGCTTCACCATTTATGCCTCCCATACCAGTACCATTTATTAAGGTCAGAACATATTTCCTCTAACCTGTTATTGATATCACATAATAGTGATAGTGCTGTATCTCTTTGGTGCTCAGTGCTAAAGCTTGAACCTGCTTCCCTTTGAACCTGTTCAATTCGGTTGGCAAAATTAATTAGTTTTTGCTTATCTAAACCAAATCATTAACGTTAAATTCAACACTCATTTT
>FUIF01011009.1_pt1 | contig 16681 bp, 6 predicted proteins | sample 1003461 | NCBI WGS metagenome assembly FUIF01 (sample SAMEA80401918, study PRJEB19352) | marine metagenome | reverse complement strand
TGGAGGCGTATACATACGCGGTACAAATGCTGATGGTGACCCAGAAGAGGTGTGCGTATACCACTACGACTTCTATGTTACACGTAGGTTACAGGATGTAGAGTTGGGGGAAGTAATAGCATTTGCGTTACACTTGCCAATAGACGGGATAAGGGAATTTATTGTACCTTTGTCTTCGGTGACGGCACGGGAAGAATTTCGTAGGCATATGTCTATGCAAGGTATAACTACTTTTGGGAAGGATATAGATAAACTAATGTCATACACAGCCGCATGGATTAACGAATTACAGCAAACAACCAAGGCTAGTAAAGCGCATCAGCAGTTTGGTTGGGTTGACGATAATAAACTAGACGCGTTTGTGTTGGGCGATAAACTAATCACTGCCGATAGTATAGAGTACAACCCGCCTTCGGCAAAAACCGCAGGGTACATAGAAAGACTTACCCCTAAAGGTACACAAGAGGGTAGCAAAGAAGTTCTTGATTGGTATGACCGTGACGGTATGGAACTACAACAGTTTACTGTATGCGCAGGGTTCGGTTCTGTATTGATGCCTTTTACAGGTTTATATAGTCTAGGCGTACATTTGTTTGGTAAAACAGGTGCAGGTAAAACAACTGCCATGTATGCCGCTACTTCTATATGGGGTGATCCACGGGGATTAATAGGGGTGGGAGAAGATACACCTAACTCGAAAATGAACCAAGCAGAACTTTTCCACAGCCTACCCATGAACACAGATGAGCTGACGAATTTTACCCCTAGACAATCATCACAGTACGCATACCAATTATCTGAAGGGGTACAGAAAAACCGTATGGCAGGTGGGGGTAACTACGAACGTGTTAGGGGTAAGCCTTGGAGATTGTTGGCTTTTTCTACAGGTAACACAAGCATGTACGCGCAAATGGCTATGTTTAAGGGCGACACCAAGGCAGAAATGCAACGTTTACTTGAACTTAGAACAGACGAAATGCCTAGACTTAAAATTAGCACTAAGGAAGGGGACAAACAACTAATGAACGTGCAAAATAACTACGGGCATTTTGGCCCTATATTTGTACAGTACGTGGTGAACAACAAAGAAGCTGTGTTGGCTAGGTACAAGGTTATAAAAGAAAAGTTAGACAAGCGAGCAGGGTTAGATAGCGTAAATCGTTTTTGGTCTGGTGGTTGTGCGGCTATACTTACTGGGGCTTCAATAGCTAAAGAAGTAGGTATAATAGATTACGATTTGAAAAAGTTGTATCACTGGGTAGCGTCTATCTTGATAAAGGTTAAAAACTTTGTTGATGATAGCACAGCATCGGTACAAACATTAGTCACTGGTTACATGACTGAGAACTGGAGCAATATCTTAAAGATAAAAAGCACACAAACATCCGCAGGGCAAGATGGCGTAGCCTCTATGGTTATACCTGAACAAAACCCGCGTAACACATTTGTTGCACGTTTTGAACCAGATACGCAGATGCTATTTATTGTGCAGAATCATTTTCAAAAATGGTTAGGTGAACAAAGAATAGATCATGTTAGCACTGTTCAAGGTATGATTGAACAGATGGGCGCAACGAAAATTAAGAAACGGTTGGGTAAAGGTACTAACTTTAACTTACCTCCTATATGGACGATTGCTGTTAAACTAGATGGAGTGAGTGGTGTACCAAAAACCTTTGAAGATTGATGATCTCGACCCCGATAAAGTAAAAGTTATAGTTTCGTGGGGAGATATGGTTATAGGTGCATCTGTTTTTATACCTTGTATTAACACTGAGAAGGCCAAACAACAGATGGAAAAAATTGCAGAAGATAAGTCATGGCAAGTAGCTGTACGCGTTTGTATAGAAAATGAAATGTTTGGGGTTCGCATTTGGAGAATAGTGTGATAGTCTACCCATGACAAGTTTGGACAACTTGTCGTTCTCCGTTCTGAACTCCCCCGACTGGCTAGGTTTCGCACTGCAACGTCGGGGGTTTTTTATTTGAACAGTTGAACGCCTTGATCATACTCTTCTAAACTACGGCGCATCATTGGAGTATACTCGATTCCACCTACCATTTTGCCCGAACGGATGTTAAATGCCCTACGAGATTTCTTGATGGTGTCCGATAGTATGATGTTTTTGGCACGAGCGGCACCAGAGAGACCCTTATTATACTTCCTTATGGCCTTTAATGCAGATTTATAAGCTTCTCTATCATTATTTGCCGCGGCAATATTCGCTCGACGTAGGAGTTTAGTTCGTTTTTTACTTAGATAACCACTCTTCCGGCGTTCGTTCTTGTTTATCTCATATTGTTTTATGAGGTCAGCGTTAGCAAAACCAGCGAACTGCCCTAGTATCTGTGCAATACCTATATCTTCAACAACAGCATTACCTCTACGTGTAGTAACTTCACCCGTGGCTAATTGTTTACCACCTTTTATTACATTTCTAACTGCGGCAGGAGCCATAGCTTCTACACCTTTAAGTACATCACCTTCTCCAATAAGATCAATACCACGTTCAGCACTTAAATAAATACCTACAACAGGGCCACCTAGTTGTTCTAGCAAAGTCCAAAGTGTTGCTTGATCTTTATCTATAATTGGTGGGCGATATAATAAACTGTTTAGCCCGATACGACTTGCAACATCTACACCTAGCGCAGTGTTTACAAGCCCTTTGTATAAACCCTCGCCGACAGATTTACGTAACATGGCATCAAAATCATCTTCGTCATCATCCACAAATAAATCATATAACGCACCGATGGCACCCATCAACGGCATTCCCGCAAGACCTGCAAATAATCCAGTAGTTACAAAGAAACGCCCCAACTGCCCTTGAGCAATACGTCTGTTTTCTTTTGTTTGTGCATCACCACCGGCTTGAAAAGCGTCGTTTGTCATGGTCGCCATCATGTGGTATTTACTTATGGCAAAACGTTTAAACAACATGGCTACGTTACCTAAACCTGATTGAGCCATAACAGGACGACCTGCTGACGCTGTAGCACCGAGAGTAAATTCTGTTTCGCTAACTGCCATTCTAGCCGCATCTTGTTTTTGTGATAGGCTAAGTGGTTTGCCCGCATTGTTTGCACGTAGGCGAGCTAGTTCTAACATATAGGTAGAAGTCATAGCAACTTCGCGGTTGTAACGTTCCGCATGGTGGAACAAGAAACTTGTCCAAGAATTTATTTTTCTACCGCATCTTTTGCATTGCCCATATCCAGCTCTTCTTGGTTTAAAGACTGGTTTATTTGTGCGCTGTCTTCAGCTATATCTGCCAACACTTCTATATCTTTTAGTTCTGGTGACAAGTTAGGGTCAGTATAGTCATAGTTACCTATAGAAAATCCCGCTTTACCAGTGTTAACTTTCTCTTTTGCCATTGTACCATCTGGTTGCATGACTGCTACCATTTTAGTTTTGGGGCTTTGCGCCAATATAGACGTGGCTTTACCCATTGCTTTAAAGGTAGCTTTATCTCCATACTTACCCATTAATCTAGGAGCTGTACTCATAAATACATCAAACGTAGTGATAGCCGCAGAAGATAAATTCCAACCCATAGTCCATGCGTACCCACCTGCTGTTAAAGTCTGTGACCACCTTGGTACATTAGGGCGTTGTGCAAAGTTAACAATTTTAGATATGTTATCTTTATATAATTTTGTAATGTCATCCATAGTCTTGCCCTCAACAGGGTCTAAGACATCACGTTTAAACGCTTCTAGTTTTGCACCAAATTCCATTTGTACAAGTTGGCGGTTATAGTCACGACCTTTACTTTCTACAGTATCTATTAGGTCATAAGATGTTTCTGCTAAACCTGTTGGAGTTATATCCCCTAAGAAACCTCTAATGTTTTTACGGTTGCGAAGACCTTGCATGAAAGAACGTTCAGGCATACTGTCTAATGCGAGGTCAACAATAAGTTGTTGGGTAGCTTTATCTATTCCTTGGCTTTTCAAGGGTTTTTAACACATTGTAGATAAAAGAACCCGATGGTGCTTTGCTGTAATCAAACACACTATCTTTAGTTCCCTCTACCCAAGGCATTTCTATCTGTGAACGAACTTTTTTGTTATTAGGATTTTTTGCAACCCACGCATCATTATATTCTTTAAGGTTTTTCTTAGCTTTTTCTCTTGATCTTACAGTTCTAAAATATTCTACAAACATTTCTGGGTTACCCGTTACAGGGTCTACAGCAGTGTATTGTAACCTATAATTACCCGTACGAGTTAGTGGAGCAAAAGGTCTAATCACTCCACGTTCCATATTTAGAAGTTCTGCTATTTTATCTCTAGCTTTCTTTTGTAGCTGTGGGTCTTGAACAGTTGCATTAAGTCTAGCGTCTACCGAATCCATAATATCTTTTAGGGCAAACTCAAAAACGTTAGTGACAGTCTTGTATAAGTCTTGTCCTTCTTTACCTAATGCTTTGTATTGCCTCCTTAGTTCCGCATGAACTGCCTTTGCATTTTTTATGTTATAAGCTTCATCACCTTCTTTGTATCCATAAGCTTTGTTAAAGTCTGCTTCTCTCGGATCAATACGGTTATATGTAGCAGTCGGAACCATTGATTGCAGAGTTAGAAACTTTTTTGCTTCACGTTTTCTGTAATTACGTAGTTTATTAACTACAGGGTCTAAGGAAGCATTACGCCTACGCAAAGACGAACTCATATTATTTATTATAGTGTTAAGACCCGTTGCCCCGGGTATACTTGATTCCGCTAACGCTCCTAAGATGTTAACAGGTTGTAATTTTAACCAGACATCTTTTGCTTTGTTAGGTGTTTTACTAATCATCCATGATTTACCTTCTTGTACATAATCATAGATTTCTTTTTTAGTAGTGGCCTTAGTCGCGTTAGGCGCACCAAGTTTATTTACTAACTTAGCCGCCCCTGCAGGAGTTGAAGCTTCCATGTATATTTTAGTAGCTGCACGCCCATCGTATGTAGGTGCAATTATTTCTTGTACCAGTTTGTCAACTGCATCAAACGTAGAAGTCTCAGGCACTGTTGCAATACCTATCTTTGTACGTACGAAGTTAGCCAAAGCTCGAACTAGTTGCATCCACGGGTTTCTGCCGTTGACAGTAGTTGTTTTTAGTTGGTTTGAGAACTCAGGGTTAGCTTGGTATTCCGCTACGAACTCATCTAAACTAGTTAGACCGTACTCCCCAGCCAACTGCTCTTTAACACCTTCGAATATTTTAGTAAGCTTTTTAGTTAGTGGGTGTGACTTGTTAGCTATTGTAGCAGAAGTAACCGCATGGAACATCTCGTGAAGTAGCGCGTGCGTGTTGATACCAGTTTCTGCGTCTAACGCTATCGTGTTAGTTTCTGGGTCAAAATAACCTGCCAATTTTGTAGACCCATCGTCAGTCTTTAAATTCTTTTTGATTATAAGTTTTGTGTTACCTACATTTTCTGCAAATGTTTTGGCTAATTTAGATGTAGCACGAGACCCTGCAGTGGCCTGCAACCCAACCAACGCGTCTTGTAGTTTACCTGCTAATAAAGCTTTACGCACTTGTGGTCGTAGCGGTAAGTCTATGACTAACTCTGCGGGTAGTTTAAATACTTTGTTTATTGCGTTATCTCGTTCAGCTTCTTCCGCAACTTTTTCTGCTTTAAGGTTTCTACGTTGTTGCTCTTGTTGTTTGATACTAGCTTTTTGTCTGTTATTTATATTCGCATACGCAGTTATAGCCGAATTCAACTCTGTCTCAATGTAGCTTTTTAAATTCTTAGACCCTTTACCATCTGGTAAAACTCTTACAGCACCAGACTTAGTAACGTCTACACCAAACCACTTTAGCACTTTAGCCGCAGAAACTTTACCCATAGAAGGTAAGTTGTTGCTAGGGTCAGCTAAGTAAAACTCACGTTGCATTACCTGTTGTGGTAGGTCTCCTGATAAGTCGTTACTATCAGCGGTACGTGTTTCTCCATTAGCAACGTCTTCTATAGCTTGTGTTAACGCGGAATCAAACGTGGGGAACTGCCCAAAGTATCTTTGTATTGCATTTGTAACTGGCGTACCTTTGGTACGTGTCTTATCCATTTCGGAAAGCACAGCTTTCTTAGCGGCGTTATCAAACCCATCTATAGTAACTTCAGCGTCTAAGTCTTTACCCATACGCTGTACATTGGCAGACTTGCGTGCATATACAGCCGCCTGTTTTACATTAAGTTCTTTAGATTCAGATTTTCGTGCAGCGACTTTTTCTTTTTGCGATTCGGCACTCTCTGCTCTTTGTTTAACAGTAGTCTGCTTGGGTTTAGCTTCAACGTCTTTTGTTTTGTCTTTTGGAGCAAGCCCAGCACCTTTACCCAGTATAGGCATAACTTTTCGTACGTCAGCGCTTTCACGTTTAACTTCTGGTTTAGCTTTTGGTTTAGCTTTTGGTTTAGCTTTTGGTTTAGCTTTTACTTTTGCTTTTGTTATATCAACTTCAATAATTTTACTGCCGTAATGTATATTTTTACTTTGCAGGGGTAAAACATTGTTTTTAGACTGTAAAATTTCTACAGGTATAAGTCCTACTTCGGGCTGTGTTTTAAAATTAACAGTTTTACTAGCATCTGAACCAGCTTTTTTCTGGTTTGCTCCCTTTCCATAGGCTTCTTGGTATACAAGTTTAGCTTTGTTACCTTCTACAGGAACTAATTGTACGGGTACTTCTTCGTTTCGGAACAGTCCACTTATTTCAGTGACGTCCTCATATGTCATATATACTGTCTTACCACTACGTGATTGTATTCCAGAACCTTCGGTATCATCACGGGCTGCACGATCTCGTATTGTAGTTGAATTTGGGTACAAGTCGTAGATAGAACCCTTTGCTGTTTTAAACCTACTTACAGGGTTGTCTTCTTGTTGTTCTGCGGCCTCTTCTAATGTAGTTGGTTTTGCTCCCTTTGTTCCATCAGGCAGTCCAGAGACCACGCTAGTGCTTCCCAATCCGCCATCTGTAGGTGGTCCAGATTTTTTGGTATCTTTCTTGGCATCGGCATCTCCAGCAGGGTCAATGTCGTCGGTTCTGACCACATCTTCGCTAGGAGGTCGAACGCCGTCTCTACCTGCGTCTGGCTTAGTTCCTTTAATCGGTTCATCAGCTTTTCCTCCTCCTTCTGCATTTAACCCTAAATCACTTGACTTTAGACGTGGGTATTTTTCTTCTAAGTCTTTTCGTATGTCAAATTCTACAGTTGGGTTTACTTGGTACTGCGACTTTACTTTTGCTTTAGTTTTATCAATTGAGTCATCTGTTTCTGGTAAAGCTTCATTTCTAAGAGCTTCCATACGAGCATCTTCAGCTTCTTTAGTTTCTACTCTACTAGCTTCAGCTTTAACATTTCGTTGTTCTCGTGTAAGTATGTTGCCATCGTCGTCAAAAGTCAAACCTTGGCTTTCTGGCCCTTCGATTTGCAAACGATTTCTTGACTCTTCTTCTGCATCGAGTTCTGCTTTTGCACGTAAAGCTAAGTCGCTACCACGCTTACTCATTTCTTCAGATACAACACCTTCAAGTTCTGCAAAAGGTATTCCAGTTTCAGCTACAATACTTTGCATTTTCTCAAGCGGTACAGCACCGTCTGCATCTAAAGCCGCGCCTATTGCAGCTCTAGCTTGTGGTACACGTTGGTCTTCGATCTGCAATGACCCTAAACCTTGCCGTTGATCTTCAATACGTTTATCTCGCATGTCTTCAATCGCTAGAGGCTGTCCATCTGGACCTGCCTTACGGCTGTTTGTAAACGCATCAACAAAGAACTGAATAGTAGCACCTGCACCACCACCTAGTAACGCAGACTCACCTGTACCTTCTAGTATAGCTCGTTCTGGATTATATCCACGCTCTGCTAAGTTTTGTACAATTTCTGCAGAGGCTTCCTGCGCGGCTTCTCCACCACCAGTTATAGCTGCGTTTTGTATCTTTTGCCCAATAGTTTCTACTGTTTCGGGGCCAAGGTCTTTGATAAACTTACCGATTACGGGAACATCTACAGATCGCATAAAGCGACCTAGTGGTGCAACTTCTAGTAAACCAAACGGTGCGGCTTGCCGTATGGCACGGTTACGTTGTTCTTGTGTTGCACCTCCAGCACGAGCGCGTTCACTAGCTTCACCTGCGGCTGTGCCTACACCTAACAACGCACCTGCACCAGTGGCAATACCTGTAGTAGCGGCAGCCCCAAGAGAAACGGGAGCGGCGGCAATACCTGCGGCAATACCCGCTATAGGAGCAGCAAACCCTGCGATAGAACCAAACACACTACCAATTTTATACCCAAGGTCGTCTTGGTCACCGCCACTTGGTTTTATGGCATCTGCCACACTTTGTATTTTCTTTCGGGCTGCAAGTTCGTTTTCTTCATCAAGTAATGTAGCTGCACCGAGAGCAGCCATTTCACCTGTACCTACAAATCCTGCCCCAAACCCAGAGGCAAGGTCACCTAACAAACCCGTTTCTTCTTTAGCTACAACAGGTTCTTCTATAGGTATAGCTTTAGTTTCCGCTAATCTTCCTGCAATAGCTTCATCACGGCGTCTAGTTGGTTCAGGTGTTTGGAATCTTTGTTGTCTGTTAGCTAACAACAGTAACTCATCCAAAGACGTATCCTTGGGAGCCTCTACTTGTACCTGCGAACCGTCTTCTAGGTTAAGTGTATGTATTCCCATAAGTCTACTCGCTGTACGATGTGCTGGTTACCGAATCTTTTTCTATTGTTGGTTCTATACCGTATTGACTCAACACTTGAATTGCAAACTGTTCTGCGTCTAACAAGCTAGTACCTGTGGGTTTGCCATCTTCGCCAACACCTCTACCAAACTTGTTCATCATATCTTCAGTCATAGAGAGGGCTAACGCTGCAGCTTTGTCAAACTTTTCTTGTAGCGCCGCTACTTGTTCCGGCTCTAGCCCCATTAGTTCTGCATTTTCAAGTTCTGTTTTGGCTACTTCTACACCTGCAGACGCATTAGCTTCTTTAGCAATCTGCTCTCTAACCTGCAATGTACGGAATATAGTGTTGTTTGCAGCGGTAACCCGTGCCGCTTCTGTAGCGTTTTTGTCCTTTAGTGCTGCCAAATCTACTTTGTTCTTTTCTATAGCCAATGTAGCGGAACGGTATGCTTGAGTATTGTCACCTTCTATCTTACGCAATATACGATCTGCATTCTTCTGCGCATTTGTAAGGTCTTGACCTCTTAATTGCACACCTGCCTGTAGTGCAGAACGTTGGTTTTGTTGCGCTTGAGAATATAGTTCACGACCTAAAGTAAGTCCAGATTGTGCCAACCCTGTGTCGGTTGTCATCTTATCTTTTTCCATATTAAACTTATCCATAAGGCGACTTCTTCGATCCCTACGCTGTGAATTAGCTAAGTTCATAGATGCAGCTCCTGCGGATGCAAAAGTAGTCCCTATATTTGTTGTACCCGCGGCACCCATCAGGAACGACTTTAGCCGATCTCTGCGTTCTCTGTCTGGGTCGTAATTTTCTGCATCGAACGCAGCCATCTCTGATGTCATATCGTCATACTTGGCAGCTTTTTCAGCGCGTCCTGTATACGCATCTGATTCTGCGAACCCGCGTTGCATAGCGGCATTTGGGTCTTCGGCAGTGAAGCCCATGTTACCCATAAGAGTATTCATGTCTATGCCACTACCTGTTGTCGGCGTACCTTCTCCAGCTACAGGTTTTTCTTCGACTGGAGGAGTTTGATTAGCTTGAACACTATCTTGGCCTAACGTTTCTCCACCCATAGGTTCTTTAACAGGGGGAACTAACGTTTGTATTCCTGCTGGAGCATCGAGAGAACCGTCATCTGGTCTTTGTGTAGTAGCGTTGCTAGGAGGCATTAAAGCTCCAGATAAAGGAACACCTGTATTTTGAAGTCCTCCGGGATTAGCTAATCGTAAAGGATCAACACCTTTTTTCTGCTTCTGGAGCAACTGTTTCACCTAGAATATCGGCTATTTGTTGTTGTGTGTCCTTACCTACGGAAAGACTACTTACAGAACCTTTTTCAACTTGATTAATGAGCCTGTCAGCAGTACCACCAAAAGCTTTTTGAAATGCTGCTTTCTCATCAAGTGTGAGTTTTCTACCCTTTGAGAACAATCCTTTTTGTCCACTAACACCTTCACCTCCAGCAAAAGCAACTATGCCTCCACCAGCCATACGAACGGGACCACCACTGTTTGCGGCTTGAGCCATACGCGCCCCTGCTAAACCTTGAGCTTGTGGTGGTACGTTAGGACGTGATTTACCCATCAAACCCGCTAAACCTGCACCGCCACCCATCTGTGGTTTACTTGCGCCCTGCGCCATACGTTGCATATTCTTTTGTTGCATAGCGTTCTTTTGGTCTAACGTACCTTTTGTACGTCCTGCTAGATCACTAAGCGAACCACCCATAGCACTTTTTGTGAGTTCAAGTGCTTCTGCTTCACGTTGTTGTGCTATAGTATTAGGGTTTTGTTGTGCTTTAAGTTGCATGTCTGCAGCGACTTGTTTCTTTTCAGACGTAAGTTTTTGCAACGCTAGTAGATCAAGCAGCTCTTTGTTCTGCCCATAGCGTTGTTGGAGTTTTTGTGGGTTGCCTCGGTAGGCATCCATGCGTTGTTCTACTTGTGCGTCTAAACCGCCGTCACCTAAAGCCATTATTTTCCTCCTCCACCGCTAGTAGGAGCTTTTTTGCCACCAAATAAAGTATCATATAACTCCATCATACCGCCGGAAGTGCCTAAGATATTTGATAATTTGCTTGGCTGTGCGTAAGAGTAAGACTGTGCTTCGATAGGTAAGCCTTGCAATAAAGATTGCATGTACTGCACTTGTTTGTACGGGAAGTCACGTTCTTCTTCAAACTGTAAACGATCTGCTGTAATACCTTCAGATTCAATACCTCTTTGCGTTGCACCCATGTTAGCCAATGCGGCTAAACCTTCCGCACCGTACAAGTTTGTTTTATCCTGTGCAGTCATAGCGCGGTCTTGTGCAGTGTTAAATTGCCCTAACCCTCTATCATACGCATCCGCGTAGCCTTGTCCTGTAATAGCGGAAAGGTTTTGTCCCAAATTACGGTTAGCTTCTGCATTAAATAGAGCTTGGGCTGACCCGCCATACGCACCTGCGAATTTATTAGCATTTTGTGCGGCTGTAATACCTGCTTGTCGTCTAGCTTGTTCTAACTGCGGGTCTAGCGACGCTTGTAAGTACGGGTTCATATATTGCTGTGCAACATCTCCAGTAAACTGTTGTTGCTCGTAGCCACCTACACCCATTTGGTCTGTGGGTATAGTTAAACCTCCAATACCTTGAAAGGCTTGTTCTTGTAGGTCAGAAGCACCTGCGGTGAGCGGCCCCATATAGGCATTATAGCCTTCATCTGCAAGTGCTGCACCTTTTCCAAGCATTTCAGTTACATACGGCCCTGCCCAACTAGATAAGGAGGATTCTGTACCTGTTGCTTTTCCCGCCATTGGGTCTACAGGTGTGGTTACGTCGCCTTCAGCCATGTTCTACCTCCTACGCGGGTATAAATTTTTTGGGGTCTATTTCTTTACCCTGTTTTTCGTTGCCTGTACGTGCTTTACGTACTCTATCCATCATGTCTTTTAATACTTTAGCACCTGCATCAGAGTTACCATTACCAAGATGGCTTACAACATCTGCAGGGATAACAAACTCACCATCACTCAATCGTGCTTCTTGCTGTCCATCTATCGTAGCGGGTACTTTGTCTGCCATACCATCGCTAGCACCATCTAAGTATTTACCCTTTTTAGTTCTGCGATACCACCAGTAGCCATCTGTACTACTTCGTTTTCGTAGGTAGGAACAGAAGGTAACCCTTCGGCAGTGGGGGGTTTTGATTTCATATTTGGTTGCGCGGCAATGCCCGCAGGTATTCTTGCCCCACCGGGTCTTCTACGCATTTGCTGTGCAGGATTAGACGCGTTTAAAGCTGCCAAACCTTCGGCAGACATAGGCTCTGTTGGCGGGGTATCTACTTTGGGTTTATACTGTGTTTGTGTAAAGTACCGTTGTCCACCACTTCCGGGCCGTCTGTTAGGATCATATGTGCTAGGTACTGTCTGTCTTTGCGCAGTGTACTCAGGAATACCACCTTGATACCCAGTTTGAGGGATTTCACCACTTGTAAAATCACCAAATAAACCACTGTTTAACAGTAATGATCCGCCACCCACAAGAGCAGCTTCTCCTGCATCACTTTTAGCAAAGCCTAATAGATCATCCCAAATGCTCATTGTGTTTCTCCAAGTATTCTTAGTAGCATATCATTTTCATCCTCTACCTGTCCACCCTGCGCGAACCCACTGGCACGAGAAAATGGCCTTAATGGTTGATTTGCGGGTTGCATGGCGTCACGTTGTCCAAATGGAGAACCAAACATGCTTTCCTGTTGTGGCGTGGCAAAGATACTTTCTCCACCAATATCATATAAATAGTCTAATTTTACTTTGTCTCCGGACTTAACGTCTACACGCTGCCCACCAATATCATCCGATTCTGCTAGTAGTTTTTGAAACTCTGCAAAATTTTGTTGGTTCGTTTGCGTGTTAATCTGTGTGTTCATGTCCGTTATCATATCAGTAACTGCGTCCGTATCTTGCTCTTGTTGCAAGTACAGCCCTGTTGCAGGGTTAAACATAGAAGTATCCGCAAAGGTAACATCGTTACCCTGTAGCTTATCTGATAACATGTTCTGGTCGTTTATGTCAACGATACCATCACCTGTAACATCATATTGCATGGTTAGCTCTTCGCTAACATTTTCTTGAGCAATTAAGTCTATTACAAAGTCTACGTCAGTCTCGGTAACTTTATACGCAGGTTTACCAATAAGGTCGGCTATAGTATCTACATCCAAACCTAACGCAGCTAGGTTATTAGAAAGTTCACTAACGTCTCCCTCTAACCCACCAATAGATTCTTCTACTCCACTAATCCCAGTTTCAAACTTCTCTGTAAGGTTAGCTTCTGTAGTACCGAGTTCTTCAAGTATATTAGCTTCGCCCACATTCATAGCAGTTGCAAGTTCGCTTAATGCAGCAGAGACATCGCCGTTATTTTTTTCGATAAGTTCAGTTAAACTTGTCTCTAGGTCGGATATAGCCTCTGTATTTATTCCTGTAGCTTCATCAACTATATCTTGAACGTCTTCAGAACTAAGGTTGTTCATGCCCGCCAAGGCATCTTCTATTGCAGAGGATACATCCGCATCACTAAGGTTATTCATGCCCGCTAAAGCATCTTCTATTGCAGAGGATACATCTTCAGGACTAGCTGATTCTGGTAAATTGTCTATAGCTGTGTCTATAATATCCTTCACATCATCCGCAGTAAGTGGATCATCTACAGGTTCGGTTAGTATTGGAAAATTAGCGTCGTCACCTATAGGTGTGGGTGGTGGAGTAATTAATGCTGGATCGTCGGCTCCGTCCAACAAAGGAGGTTGATTAGGGTTAATTGGCGTTGGTATTGGTTGGTATCCGGGACTACCCGGACCAGAAAGAGGTGGTGGTCGATCACTAACGTCTTCAACTGGAAAAGTCCCGCTAGCAGGGGGTTTTACTACCCAACCACTACCTTCTACAGGGGTATACCCACTGTTAGGAGCGCTGTAAGTTTCACCTGTAATTTCGTTTACATAATCAACCATAACCGGTGAAGTTATACTTCCCGCTGGTGGAGGTGTAAGCCCATCAGGGACTTCTCCAGAAGATGGTTTATCTTCGATTATTAAAGGAGGGCGATTCTCACCGCCGGGACGAGGAGTAACTGGTACTTCTGTACTATCCCCCATATTAGGATAATACCCAGCAAACACATTGTTGCCGTCTGCGTCAGTGTAGAACAGAGATTTGTTTTCTATTTCTTCTATAACGGCATTTAAAGCTTCAGTCTCATCAGGGTTTTGCCCTACAAATTTTTCAGCTTGTTCATCTGTAAGAGTTATACCCGATGCTTCTGCTGCCGCTTTTATTTCATCTATGTCTAAATAACGCTTATCTATATAGCCTGCTACTAAGGAAGCAACTTCAGAGTCAGGTCTGTTAGATACAAAAGATTCTATTTCTGCTTCTGTAGGTATGTAATCAGGGTTTTGATTCTCAAACGCTTTTGCCGCTTCTGCAGTGCTTACATACTGTGTGTCATACGAGGTATTTAGTATGTTGTTTAGTATTACATTGTCTGTAATACCTATGTCAGCTAGAGCCGCCGCCGCCGCAGTGGAATCACTTGCATTTCCTACAGCGTTTATAACATTTGAGTTGACTGACATCAGCGCATCAGCCACAGCATTACCAGTGTAAATACCTCCTGAAGTTCCTGCCCCCGTTAGTTTACCAAGTATTGCTGATCCAGTAACATTGCCGGCTACATCGTAAGTTGGGTCAATCATAGCCAAAGACATACCGGTTATAAGTTGTGGTAAACCTTCTTCAATACTTTCAGTGACACCTTCTTTTACAGTTACTGTACCACCTTCTTTTATCTTCTTGAATAACGTATTAAATGCACCTGTTGAAACATCATCAACTTTGTCCCCAAGAACAGATTTTGCAAGGGCTTGTCCACCAATACCGGCAGTTGCAGCCAAAGTTATAACTGCAGTAGTACCCGCCGCTTGCGCAATATCAATAGCATAATCCGTTGCTTCTTGTTCGGACATACCAGTCTTTATTGCTGTAGCATATGCTTCGTCGAACGCTCCTGCTGCTGTACCCCCAAAAGCTTCGGTTGCATCTAAAGTAAGGGCTGTTCCAAGGCTTGCCTTAGTGGCTATTTTTGTAGCGTATGCTTCTCCAGCTTCTAATAAACCTTTTTTAGCTATATTGCCTACACCACCAGATACGAGCAGAAGAGGTACTTCTTGTATTATTTCTTTAACAACGTACTCAGACAAAAACTCTACAGGGTTGTCCCATGCAGCACCGTATATAGCTTGTGCCTTTAGCAACACTTTCTTAGCAGTGGATGGTTCTTGACCCGGGTTGTCTTCCCGCCACTGTTTATCGTAGTCTGCCATTGCATTGTCTATTTCCCCAAGAGCATTTGCATACTCTTCAGACCGTAAGTCTCCACTAGCACTAATCAAGTTATCTGCAAACTTACCTAGACTGTTATTGGGGTTTGCACCTGCAAGTACGGCTAAACCAGATATGGCTTTAAGCGTTTCGCCCGTAGCTCCACCTATAATACTTGCGGTGTTCTCTATAACATCTTTTGCACCTTCAGACACGTAAGCATCATAGATTTTTTTAGATGCGTCATATATAGGAGTCCCTACGTATTCATCTAAAAGTTTCCCTGCCGCTGATCCTAAATCTAAAACTGCGCTCATAAACCCAGAAGGTATGTTCTCGCCCGCGTCTACTTTTTTCTTAATTAAATCTGGTAAAGACACTGGGGGTAAAGTTTCTTCTGATATTAGACCACTGCCGCTTGGATATTCTATCTTTGTAACATTACCTTCTGCATCTTTTGTGAGTACAGCATCTTCAGGTACGCTTTTTGCTAACCCATTAAACATTATTTCTTTGTAGTAATTAGTTTCTCCGGTTAATGCGTCGTATATACCACCCAACTTACCATCAACAAATTCCGGTTTTTGCCATACATACTCGTTATTAACATTAACTAGCTTTGCGTCTCCGTTAGCAATGTCTACTGCCGATACCCCTTCACCCTTCGGGTACGTTTTTACCACTTCACCCGAAGTAAGACTTGCGATTGTTTTTAATTCATTGGAAAAATCTTCAAAATCTATACTTGTTATAGCTTCAGGGTTTTTTATTTCTTTCACAACATAGTCTAATGCAGCCTGCAGTTGCTCAGGATTTAAATTTTCTACGTTTATACCTTTATTAGCCAAAGATTGTTTTAATACTGTATCGTGAAACTTATCTAACATAGTCGCCATGCCAGTTGCATTAGTAGGTAGTTTCTGGCTATTTTCTAAAAAATGCCCGTACACATCTGTATCGGCATCTAACCCATGATAAGCTTTGTATGCGTCTTCATCAAAATCGTTGCTCAAAGAAAGAGCTATAGCTTTATTTATTGCAGCAGTTGCGGGTTTTAACGTCTCGTCAAAATCTTCATACTTAGTATTCATATATTTTAGAGATGTGTCATACTCAGAACTAGCGGTATCAAACTCAGTTTTTGCGTCAGGTAGCTGTGCAATGTAGTCTGCATGTGTTTTGTTGTACGCGTCCAATGCAGGTTTGTATGATACTTCGTAATCAGTCGCTAGGTTATCTTTAAACGTATTATAAGCGTCAGCAGCTTCATTTACTGAATCTTTCATGTTGTTAACAAACTCTACCGAGTATGGGTTATCCGAACTCATTATGTTTTTGGCATCATCAAGAATAGCTTTTTGGTCTAAATACTTCTGTTTTAGCTCGTCTTGTTTTGTAATCTTGCCGTTAAGTTCATCTAGTAACTCGTTATGTGCATTTTCTGTAACAGATATGTCGTTTATTATTTTGTTATATGCTTTTGTTTTTTCATCTAAAGCTAAGGCTTTTTCTTCTGTGGTTTTGTAAGCACCACTGATTTTATCTATCGCAGTATTTACGGGTTTATCAATAACTGTTTTTAACGCTTCTGCACCTGCAGCGGAAAT
>FUIF01000532.1_pt1 | contig 16705 bp, 9 predicted proteins | sample 1003461 | NCBI WGS metagenome assembly FUIF01 (sample SAMEA80401918, study PRJEB19352) | marine metagenome | reverse complement strand
TTTTATTATCGTCACGAAAATTAACTGACGTTTCGTTTATCTTAGCAATCTCAGCAACAGTTTTAGCGTAATCAGGGTGTTTAGGTGACATATAACCAAGCTTTCTGTTTAGCTCTTTAAATTTAGCGTTGTTTTCAGTCATTTGATTTGTAACAAGATCACCAGTGCTTCATAAAGTTTTGAATTGTCTATGTCTGGATTTGCTAAAGTATAAGCTACCATACCCGCGGCTATTTGCTCTTCAGCATTCTCTATCATTTTAACAACAGGTTGATATATAGATCTAGTAGCCTGCATGTTAACTAAAGGCTGCATTCTTTGTTGAGCGCCTAACTTAGCAAGCCTATCATATATATCGTTGGTAGGCATTCTACTTATATCGCTTTGCATGTCGCCAAGAAAGTCTTGGCTCATCAACTCATTGCCTAATTTATCTTTTTCTTCTGCCATAATAATATTTTACTAAAAAGTTCCGTCAGCCATAAGAGGTCCGGTTTCATATCCCGTAGGAGTTGCTCCGCCACCAGGGGTGCTATTAAACAAGTTGTTAAAATCTCCTGCTGCATAGCTTTGTGAGACAGCGCTAAGTAAATCACCTGTAGCTTGACTACTTGCTAATTGAGCTTGTTGCGCTCCATAAGTTGAAGATTGAAGATTGCTAGCCGCTAAACCATACATACCTTGTATTCTAGCTAGGTTTTGGTTTTGAACATACATTTGTCCTTTTCTATCTAGCATCTCAACTTGAAACTGACCGCTAGCCATAAGTTGATCTAATCTACTTTGCTCTGCTAATGTTAGCCCTTGCAGTCTAGCCGATTCGCCAGCTTGCAACTGTGCTAATCTACTAGCTTCTTGAGCTGTTAGTCCCTGTAACCTAGCGGCTTCACCTGCTTGTAGTTGTTGTAATCTGCCTCTATCAGATCTTTGTAGCTGATCTATTCTAGCTGCTTCTTGAGCTGTCAAACCTTGAAGTCTTGCAGTTTCACCAGCTCTTAGCTGGTCTAATCTAGCGGCCTCACCTCTAGTCATCTGCTGTATTCTTGACTGCTCTTGTTGACGTAGTCTTTGGTTTTCTCTTTCTTGCTGAGCAATATCTAATGAAGACTGCCTAGCCTGTTGAGTGCCAGCGCCGGCTAACGCTTGAGCTAAACCAGCCACACCACTACCACCAGCGGCACCGCTTAAACCGCTTAGCAGATTCGCTTGCTGTTGTTGCGACTGTTCTCTAGCGTAGTCTGCGGCAGCTGTACTTACTCTAGAATCTTCAAATACATTTTCCATGCCTTCAAACCTGTTTTGTAGCCCGGTATATTGATTTGTTAGTCCTGCAAACTGGTTTTCCATACCAGTGAATTGACTAGTCAAACCTTTATATTGATTTTGAAGACCCTCAAATTCATTTTCTAACCCTGAATAGAAGTTGGTGGCGTTAGCCATTTGGTTAGTAAGATTTGCGTATGGATTTGTCAACCCTTCGTATGGGTTAGTAAACTCAAGAGATTCAAAAGCTTGCTGCATTTCATCAAAACGCTGCTGGTCTTGCCTTCTAAATCTATTAGCTTGTTGTCTACCTTTGTAAGCTGAAAAAGCACCAATAGCAGCTGCTGCTAGTGGAATCCATTTAAAAGGACTTTCTTTTTCTTTTTTCTTCTTAAAAGGAGATGTTGATCCATATATTGCCATGATATTATATTTTATGTTCTTATAGTTACACTTACGCTATTCTATTTACTGCTAGGAGTTACCTCAGCGCTAATAGCAAAAAGCTCTGAGTAAGGTATGCTTTGGTTTCCTTCTGTAGCAACTTCCATTTTTATTTCTGTGTAGTAACCTTTTATACCTGATTTGTTTACAGCGGCGTTTTTAGAGTACATTATCATATCTCCAGCTACAATAGAAACGCCGGTATCTCCATACACGTATAAGCAGCCTGGCTCTATCTTGGTTATTTGACCAATTAAAACCGGACTATTGCTAGCGTTAGAGTAGTTTACACCACCAACTTGATTTGTTCCACCACTAAGCTTATAAGCGTGGTCACCTAAAGACAGCGATATATTAGTATCGTCCATGTCTACAAATATTTTATGATATACTGCCATGTGTTAAGAGTCTAAACCCGGATCAATAAAAAAGTCTAAATCTAAGTATATTGTAGCGTCTGCCGCCGGGTAATGTGTTATTAATAAATCTCCTTGTATTGAAAAGCTATCTGCTAAAAATTTAGGACTTGCAACTTTAAACGTTAAAGTTGTTTTATCTTTTAACGTTTGAGCTACAGAGCTAACAAAGCTACCAGCGGTTGAGCTAGCTGAAACAGTAGAAACGTCATTGTTGCTTGAGTTGTTAACTCCTAAGCCTTCGTATAAAGCGTCAGCAGCTATGCCATAAGTTCCGTTTACAGTAATAGTGGTGCTACCAGAAACAGTTCCTCTAACAGTTGTCGTTGGAGGAGTTATACCGGCAATTCTAAGACCACCACTCGCAATATTTGAGTTTAAGGCAGAGTTTACGTTACCTAAACCTATAGCTCTAAATGTTAGAGTTACTCCATCAGATATTGTCTGAGCGGCTGATACGGTTATAGTTTTTGTGGTTTCATTTACAGAAAGCACGTTTGCTAGCGTTACGCCCGAACCAGAGTACAGTGTCATTCCCGCCACTATATTTTCTGTGGCGTCTAACACTAAGGAAGTAGAAGAGCTAACGGCACCGTCTAGAGTAGTTGTTTTGACATAGTACCAAGCTTTGTCGTTTATTTCAGCTTCGGCTGTGTTTGAGTCTCTAAATATTAAACCAAACCCACCGGCGTCTGTGTTTGCGTTTTGGATATTCCAATCTATAGCTTGCCTAACAGAACCAGAGTTAGCTGGGCTACTCGTAGAAGCTACGTTGCTTGGCAGTGTAGCGTAATTTGTTGCATGATCAGTTGTAGCTAAGGCAAATGTTACAGTAACGTTTCCTAGCTGATTTATTCTTTTATTTATAACTTGCTTACCCTGTATCAGCGTATCTGTAGAAGGGTCTGCTATTAGAACTATATCATAGAACTCACCAGCAACTGAAGGAAACTTAATAAAGCTTTGAAAAGAGTTTCCGTTCACAGTGCCGCGTAGCTTTTTTTCTGGACTATGGCCTGCTGAAAAACTAAAGTCTGAAAAGTTGTAGTATTTACCGTTAGCATCAGATACTATTAATATAAAAGAAGCTCCTTCCTCACCTGTTATAGTGAAATTTCTTGTAATTCCAGTTTCCGGAATATCATTAGTGTTTATTACTATGTCTTTAATTAGTTTATGCATTTTCTATTTCAATAAATTCTTCTTCAGTTAACTGGATAGAATCTGCGTTAGCAAGGCCTAATCCCTGGAAGTATAAGTTTTCTATACTAACTTGGCTAGTGCCTTTAATATAATTAAACCACTTATCTTCTTTTTCAACAAACTCTCTTATGTTACCTTCGTATATATTTGTTTTTAATATCTCTGCTGACCAACCCATTTTACTAACTTGATTCCACATTTCAGCATCGATACCATTTGCTTGTTGAGCAAAAACTTTTGCTTGAGTACCTTCGTAAGCAATAGTTCTAAACGTCTTAACAACATCAGGCCCATCGTTCAACACTGTTGTTACGCTAGCGTTATAAGGCACGTCGAAAAACTTAGCTTGCTCAGCTAAATTGTGATAATGCTGGTATATATTGCCGTTTTTAAACGTAAAGTATTGCTCAGACACACTTATTCCTTGCTCAGGTATAAATGACTTAAAGCTAACCCAACCTTTAACATCTTCGCTGTAGGAAATAGTTTTATAGTTGCTAAACAAGTAGTCAACTTGAGTCATTGTAATGTTGTCAAGAATAGCTGTCGCGTTAAAGCTTCCAGCGACCTCAATAGCCAAACTACCAACCAGCATGCTAGAGTTATAATTAGAAACATTAGTTATTTCTAAGTTGTCTAAAGAAATAAAACCTTCGTCTGAAACTGTAGTAAAAAACCCTAAACCAGGTTCAACAAAGTAATACACGTTAAATTCATTAACCCCTTGACCGTCGTTGGTGTGGTTGAACGAAACGTTGTATGTCTGTCCTTCCAATACTAAGCTAGGATTAACACCTTGAGATATTGTTGTTGTTGATGGTGCGTTGTCTAAAACAATAGTTTCATTTTTAAATTGAACAAAATCTACGCCTTCAAGTATATTGTGATCGCCTGTTACTTGATCAGGAGAGCTAAACACCCAAGTGGTAGCAGCTCCACCAGAAACAATAGAAGTTTCATCTATTATAGAAACGTTGTTTAACGCTCCGACAAATCCGTCTACAGTAGAATCTGGTCTAACTATAATTAAAGCTGGCGATCCAGCAAAAGCACCGTCTACTTCATCGCTCACGGTAATTATCGCTGAAGAACCAGAAGGAAAGCTAGTAGTAACAGCGTTCGAGTCTAAGTTAAAAAACGCTTCGTAAGTTCCAGCTTTATCTATGCTACCTATAAAATATCTTTTAAAGTTGCCGCTAGCATCAGGGGTAGTTCTCATGTCAAATCTTAACTTACCTTGAACATTACCTGTTTCGTGATGATTGCCAATGTTGAATACTAATCTATAGCCTTGACCAGTTGGTTCTAATAGCTCGTCGTTATCAAAATCATATCTTATCCACCAGTCTTGAGGACTACCAAGATTAGGGGCGTCTGACGTTAAGTTCCAAACCCAAGCTCCGTTATAATAATAAGATTGAGGCTTGCTTAACGCGTTAACCAATGTGGTTGTCGTTCCTACTGCCCACTCTGAACTAAAAGTACCGCCAGAACCCGTGGAAGTTATGTCTATTAAAGTTACGTCTAACAATTTAGCTTTGTTTGCCCAAGATCTAATGTAAAGTCTATTTAATTCAGTAGCTCCAACCTCTGGCTTAAACACGGCTCTCCAAACGGGCCTGTCGTTACCGTACTCTGTAGCGTACATAGGCACCATCGCTAAACCATCTGTATTATGGTTAAAAAATCCAATAAACCCATCTGGATAGTAAGGACTTATAGGCGAGTCGTAGCTTGCTGTGCCATTCCTTGGGTCTGTAGAGGTGAATGATGCAAAGATACTTTGTATATAGAGATAACCAGCCTCGCCAGTAATATCTGTGGTTGTATTAGTGTTTCCAATACTTCCGTTTGGAAGATTATAGCTTTCATCTCTACCTACGTCAAGTAAATAAAACTTGTTGGGATCTAAAGGCGTTTGTAAGTCAACGCCAAGGTATGCGCTTCCGTGAGTGCCATCATCTTCTTCAGCATTGAGTATCACGTAGTCATCTACGCTTATAGTTCCAGTTGACACCGCGTTTATACCGCTGCCAGCGCCTCCGTTAAATATTTGTATTGCCGTACCGTCAGCGTGTGTAGTTATAGGAGTTGTTGTACCAGATGCAAAATTTGTAACGCCATTACTTTGACCAACGTAATACGTAGATGGTGAACCAGGATTATTTGCTATAAAGTCAGCTGGTATAGGCTCAAAAGTACCAGGGTTTTCAGGACCATACTGAGTTTCAACCTCGTTAAATTCGTCTGCGAACCTTCCGGAAGGACTTGCTATAGGTGAAAGATAGTGACCTCCGGTTATATGTCTAACCTCTGTCCAGCCAGGTATAGCGTTTAGCGCAGCGTCAAAACCTGGCGTTTGTGCGTTTGGAAAGTGATAATCCGTATCGTAGGCAGCTGTAACCAATATATCTTCGTACCCTGTTATAGGACCGCCCGCCGAGGCTCCAGGATTGTAAACCTCTACATCTCCAAGATCTGCAGCTGAAACACCTTGAGCAGAGGCTAAGGTACCTATAGTTGTTGTTGTACCATCGGCTAAAGTTACTGTTTGCGGCTGCTGAATATTTTCTAGTGGTAAAACTCCATATTCGTACAACGGATCAGCAGGTACTGTTTCTTGAATAACTTGAGTGTTATCTGTATGACCTAGTTCGTTAAATCCTCTAAGCTTATATATAGCTACGCCAGTAATATATGCGTGAGGCTGCACGTATGACGACTGACCAATGCTGTCTATACCAACTTTAACGTTTAAGTTGTTAATAGCTATTTCAGGACCATAAGTTCCATCAATACTAGTAGGATTTATACTACCGTCTTTAAACACTTTAAAACCTACTAAAGCAGATTTTTGAGCTGTCATTCTATATCTAGTAACTTCACTATTAGCCTCGTCGTCGCTCCAAGTGTAACCATAACTCAATCCAAACGTTCCAAAATCTGTTCCACTAAAAGACGGTGAAGTGCCAACATTTATATAGCTAGGCATTCCAAACGTCATTCTACCGTTGCTATGTACAATTCCACCTATACCACCACCAGAAGTTAGCCCAGAACTAGAGGTGTAAGTAATGTGGTTATAATCGGCTGTAACAGTGCCAGCAGGTTGATGCGTCCAGCTACTATGAGGATAATAACTCCAAAGCATACCTTCATCAGCGTTGTAAGGATTGTCATTAGTAGTGTAACCAACGTTTTGCCATTGACTAGGAAGCGATTGGCTGCTAGGATAATCAGTTTTAAACCCAGATGTTGAGCTACCGTCCATTAATTGAACGTAAAAAGTTACAGGAACATTATTCAACACAGGCGTACCACCATAATATGAGTTGTATTCGTAATATACTATTCTATAATTTACTCTTACAAAAATTTCTTCACCAGCAAAAACAGTAAAATTAGTTGCATTAGGAAAACCTGTTAAAACGTCTGAACTTACCTTGTTCGTTGGCCAACTACCATTTACGCCGTGCGGAAACTTTAAGTAGTTAGAAGTGCTTGTCATTTTCAAACCCCTAATAGGACTGTTTTGTAACTCTCCGTTCAAGTCGTAAACACCAAATTCTTCAAAAGTTCCGCTATACGCGTAGTTCCAAGAAGCGCCATAATCATCAACACCTTCTGCGGCGCTAATAAAGCTTTCGTTTCTAACTATGTAACCATGACTGTTAGTAAAAGTGAAAGGAGTGTCTGGAGCGTCTACAGTAACATCTTGAGTAACGGTGGCTCCAACGTTAGTTTGAATATTTCCGTCTTGCGGATCAACCATTATAGGCCCGTAGTTTGTTAAGTAGTAATTATCGTATTGAGCCACATCATAATTATACACAGCTGGAGTGGTAATCGTATACGCGCTAATTGATCCAAAAGGTATTGCAGGCCACTCTATAATCTCTACGCCAGTCTCTAGCAAGTTGTTATTCATTATATCAGACTGGGGTGTGCTATTGTATGTAGCGTTTACATCAACAAACTGAAAACTAATACCAGACTCTAAGTTCGGGTTAATCATTATTTCAGAAGTATAATCGCTAATGCTAAGCTCTTGACCTTCGCCTATGTAAGAGTTTAACAGTAAGTTTTCATAAACGTTTTCTCTTAACGTTATGTTGTATTGGTCTTTGTAGTCATCATAGCTTCCAACGATAGATCCAGCCTCAGGTAAGTTATCTCTAAACCAGTCTTTCATTCCAGCATCAGAGATAGGAGTTAAACCGTCCATAGATAGTCTAAGCACCGCGCCTCTTTGTTTGTCTGTAAAATACGCTCTATACGACTCGTATGCAAAAGACTCAGGATTAGTGGATATACCAAAGTCTCCAACAAAAGGTGTAGCTTGACCTAACACGTTTTCAGTAGCTACTAAGTTAGGGTTACCATCCGCGTTAAACACAGCGTCTTTGTTTGCTAGTATTTTTACAACTCTATCTTCACAAAAAGCAATAAGATCAGCTTTTCTTGAAAAAAGTTTTTGTATACTACCGTATGTAGGGTTTAAATCTTTTGTTATCTTTTGAGCTTGTATAAATTGATTTAGGTTGTTAACTCCACCGTTTGCATTGTATATACCAGAATATATAAGCCCGTGCTTTCTAGCTTCCTCAGAATAAGGTTCGTCTAGTGTAGTAGATGCTCTAGCTCCGTTTAATAAACGCATAGCGTTAAAGTTGTCTTCTATTCTGCTTGATTCAACTCCGTTGCCAAAAGTAAAAGCATTATACCAGCTAAGACCTGAAGAAAGAGAAGGGTCAATAATTGGGTTTATATAAAATATAGCTCTATAATCTCCATCGTTAGCTTCGTGATCGTAGTTTGCTCCAATCCTAGCGGTAGTGTAACTTCCGTCAGGTCTATAAAATCTAACTCTAGTGTCAACATATTCTATTTCAAGCCCACCATCATTCAATCTGTTTACAGCATGCCCACTATCTATAACGTCATCTTCCTGCTCAACTCTAAAAGATAGGCCAGAAGCAACTCCAGTAGGATCTGCAAACCAATACTTTAATATTATGTTACCTTTTATATTTATCTTACCTCTAGTTGCTTGAGGTAAATCTATAAACTCTACTCTACATCCTTGAGGAGCAAATAGGTTGCAGTTGTCTTTAGTCAAGAAAGAAGGTATAGCTTGACTAGCTTCGTAAAATATATTTAAATCTATAGAGTCTTTAGGCTCTGTTTCAAATATTGCTGAAACGTCTTTAACCAAACCAGCTTGTGCTTGGGCTTTGTTGTCTATAAATTCGATTCTATTGAATGTATCAAAATCCATGTTACCCGTACCACCTTGAACAGGGTTGTAAGCTTGATCTTTAGGATTTTTATCAAGTCTTATTATATAAGATGTTCTTCTGTTTGTAGCTTTACCAAAATTGACAATAGTGTTAGCTAATTCTAAACCAGCTTGATTTATATCTCCAGTCGCTGCGTTAGAGTCTTTAAGTATAGCCCATTTCATAGCGGCTTCTTCTACGCTATTACCCTCTGTAAAAACATAGTCACCGCTAGGTCTTTGATACTGATATGTAGCAGCATCACCAGTTTGAGCCACATCATCTTTGTTGTATATTAATCTCCAAGGAGTATGATTGTAAAAGTGTTTTTCTTTAACGTCTAATATAGTATATATCTCTTCGTTAGTATCTTGTCTAAACTTAAACTTACTACCAACTACTATGTTAGATATAAACTCTTGTATAGTTTCGTCTATTTCTGTAAACGATTCATTACCCGTGTTATTAGGGGAAAACGTTGGGTCCCACTGTCTTTCGTGGTGCTCTTTGTAGTTTGCATCGTAACCATAACCAACGCCAGGGCCTGGTGCTTCTGCTAAAGGCTCTCCATCTAAATAGTTGCTTTCAAACTCTATAAACTTAGTCTCTTGACCAGCGTCTCCAGTAAGCGAAGCGGTATTTTTAGTTGTAAAAGCACCTCCTCCCCAAATACCTTGCATTAACTAGCTATACTGTTTTCACCAGAAATATCTACGTTAGAAAGATTAGTGTTAGTAAAACCGTTGTGGAGATCTTTACCTGGAGCAAAAAAAGAAAGAGACATAAAAAACCCACCTTCTTTATCACCGTACGTTTCGTCTGATTCTAAAGTTGTAATATCTTTTCTAAACGCTCTGTGACCGTTAATGTAACTGTCGTTGGCTTCGTGTATTGCATCTAGTGAGTTTATTCTAATATCTATCCCACCAAAACCTTCAAAAGTCTGCCCTAATCTAGGAAAAGTTGTTTCACCGCCTTTTAAATTCCAAATATCTTGGTCAGAGTCTGTAGCGGCGTCAGAGTTCCAGTTGACAGTAGTATACGTTATATCGTAAGCTTTGTGTAATATTCCAGAGTTTTTAGCATAACCTTCAGAAGAAGGGTTACCAGACTTAAAAGGCATATTGTCTAAAAAGAAAGCTTTACCTCTGTCGTCAAAAACAGACTGCCAGTGAGCAGGAGTATCTGTTATTCCCGTGCCGTTACCAGTAACAGAGTCAGGTTGAGTTTGTGGATTAGAAGTATAAACAATGCCTTGAAGAACTTCATGTGGCCAATATCCAGTTTCGCTTGTTTGTCTGTCAGCCCACCAATATATTTCATGCTCTGACTTTATAAATCTATTACTAGACGATGTTGTTTGTAAATCAACGATACTAGATTTTAAATAGTCATCTAGTAATATTTTAGCAAAGAATTTACCAGAAAAGTCTTCACCATCTTTTAAAACTTTTCTTTCTACCTTAAGTGTTAAAGTCTGATCTAATTGTCCAGATGATGACAGCTCTCCACTGGCATAATCTGCAGCTTTACTTTTAGAGGCTAATCTAGCGTCTTCAAAAGATATTTTTTCAGCTAGCTTAATCTCCCAGTACGATCCAGTTCTAATAGAAGTGGCTCTATACCTTTTTGAGTGTTGAACAACCCCACCAACAATACCTCTCCAAGAAAAATAAATATCATCTACAGGCTCGTTAGAAACATCGGTGTGAGAATCAGTAGCACCAGTACCCATCCAAGGCACTTTATTATGGTCTCCAACCCAAACGCTTTTATCAATTTTCAGTCTATCGACAGGGTTGTCTATTCTAAGTTCATTATCTTGAAAAAGAGCATCAGGGTTATTACCATCGGCTAAAGCATAATTAACTCCGCCAGAACTAACTAATTCATCGTTTCTTAATTCATCTATAGTTAGATAAACATATTTAACAGCATCTGGAGCTTCTGTAGAAATATCTACTACTTTGTATCTATTAGCGTCAGAAGCATAAGCCTCTTTTGATGCAGATGTTTTCTTTAATATTAAATAATCTTCTTCTTGAAACTTGTTTATTTCTGAAGAAGGTATAGACAGCCAAACATGATCTTCTTTATTATTAAAGTCTACACCGCCAGAGCTAGGTAAATAAAGCCTGTCCATTAAGACGTTGTAATACTCACCTGAGGTTTCTTTTATGTAAAACTTGTAGTAATCAGCCCAGTCAGGAATGTTAGTGTCTAAGCTAGCAGATATATTAATAGGCGTTAGACTTATTGGGCCATCTACAATATTTGAATCTTCAAAAGGAACTTGAACACCACTTTTAGAAGAACTTAAAACTGGTGTTTCTCTACCGTATTTATCACCAAAAACTACACCAACTTGATAGTCTCTCAAAGACTTTACTGTTTCAATACCACCTTTAGCTATATTGCTTTTGTATAAGTTTTTAGCTTCGTAGTAAGCGTTTACTTTAGCAGAATAGTCTGGATAAAAGTCATAACCCTGTGTATAGTTTCCGTAAACAATTCTGTTTCCTGTAATCTCTTGAGCTCTGGCTTTTCTAGGAACATTATCCCAAGGTCTTAGTATTTGAGATTCTTCAACAGCTGAAAAAATATTTTCGCTTTTAACAAGGTAATCACCTCTGTCTACGTTAGCGTGATTTTCATCTGGGATGCTAGTTAGCGTAGAATAATCAATATTATATCTAGTTCCCTGACCAGAGCCAATAGCATTAAACTCAGGATCTTGTCTTTTTACACTAGTTAAAGTGTAAATTACGTTAGAGTCTTCTCTCTTATAAAGTAAATCTACTTGTATTACATCTTCGGGTATATCAGCAGGCACAAAGTCATATAATCTTATAGACTTTATACTGTTAGTCATTGATGTGTTATAACCGTGTTTTAAATTGTAAGAAGTGTCAGAATCTCTAGAATCTAAATGATTAGCGCTAAAGACAGCGTTAGTAAACGGACCGAAGGCAGAATACTCCCCATCGGCATACTTATATCTATACGCAAATCTAGGAAACACTCGCTCAAATATACCTTTCTTTTTTGAACTTGTTTGAGATTCTATTTTATAAAAAGGAGCTTTAGTTGGCTTCTTTTTTATTACTGTTATATGCTCTTCTTGTACGTCGCCTAGATCTTGATTATTAACAAAAAGCTTAGTGTGAGTGTTTATGTTAATAGTTCCTTGCTTAGATCTAGTTATGTTTATTTTTCTAGGCTCGTTAACATTGTCTGTAAAAAATAAAAAGTCATCAAGTACGTTTATACCAGTAACTATTTTATTACCAAACTTTAAACAAGCTCCTGAGCTTTGTTTTTTAGTGTCAACAAAAACAAGGCTAGCTACTTTTTCGTCTTGATTCCACTCTATTATAGCATCTTTAGTAATAGAAGATACTAACCAATATATTCTATTGTTACCCTCGCTAGCTACAGTTCCAATACATTTGTATTCAGAATTATCTAGTATTTGAGCAACTTGATAATTACCTTTTATTGTTTGAACAGTACCAACGTTGGCGCCTTCAGAAGTTGATACCTCTATATTTAAAGCGTCTTTATACTCTCCTTTTGTAATTAGCCTTTCATCAAGGTCTTGATTCATTCGACCTTTTAGAAAGTTGTTTTTAATTTCAGCCATACATTAGTGTTTTATCTGCTTAGATTTACCTCTAAGTATTTGAGCAATTTCTTCTACCTTAATGTTTGACAGTCTTAGTTTAGCTTGCCTAGTAGCGGCAAATTTTTCTTTTTTTGATCTTTGTACTATATACTCAGGTATACCTGCTTTAGTAGACAGTAAACCATAAGTTATCCATTTATACATTGCTTCTTCTGCAAATTTATGAACCTGCATTTCAGCATCGGTACCAAGACTATCACTTATATAGTCTAGTATTACAGTTTTTCCAGAAAGGTTAGAACTAAAGTTTATCTTACCTCGCAACTCATCTATGAAATAAGATCCATTAACTTGCGCGTGCTCTGGCTCTAAACCATAACGCTCTCCTTCGTGTGGCCAATATGTTTCGTCGTCGTAGTCATCATTATCGTTCTCCGCTGGATCGTTTGCTTTATAATTTTTAGAAGCTGTAGACTCATCTTCTAAACCTTGCTTTACTAGAGATACATTGTCTATAGTAAAATTACCAAGAGTAGCGGAGCTATTTAATATAGTTAACCCCATTTCAAGGTTAGGTATTGTATCGCTCTGACCAGCCGTTACAGTTTCTGTGTAAGTTCCATCTGCAGTTCTAGCTGTAAAGTGAGTGTGGTTACCATTAAGATCTACTAACCTAGGTCTTACAGTACCAGACACGTAATCACTTATAGTATAAGTTAGAGTATACTTGTGTCCTGCTTGAATTTGATATTTTGACTCTATATTTTGATGAACACTTTGGTCTTGCTGCAACTCTTTTCCGACAAGCTTGTTGTCAACAGCATCAAAGCCTGTTTCTAAAGCGCCATTATCAAACGTAGCCGCAATACTTTGACTCCAGTAAGAAAGAGTACCGTTGAAGTTTCCGTTAATAATTATTTCTCCAGAATCTATTAAACTACCACCAGAGCTAAATAAAAAGTCACCATCAGCGTCTACGTTAATTTTTTTAGGAGCAGAAGCATGTCTAGTAGAATACAAGGGATGCTTTATACCAGAAGAGTCAACCCAACTTAGCTTTGTGTAGTTTACATAGTCTCTAGGTAAAATCATAGAAAGGCTTGCTGGAACAACTATTTCAAAAGCTTTAAAAGATTTTAATGTATCGAAAGAAAGCTCAGCTAAAGCTCTTTGGGCAAAAAAAGCTACATCTGTTCTGCTAGCTTTGTTTATAACCTTGTCATCTCCAACGTACACCGTCATAAACTGATCTATAATATTGTCTAAAGAAACAAACTGATAAGATCCGTGTCTATAATCTTGAGTGTAATATGTTCTGTCGCTTATACCTGAATATCCCATTTAATTATTGTTTTTGTTGAGCAACCGTGTTAACTTCAGCTGTACCGGCAGCTTGAACTAAGTTGAAGTCTTCAATAGCAACTCCAGCTAGTTGTAATATTTTTAAAACTAATTTGTTTTCGTCAGAAGCGTCTATTTCAAAATCTTGTTTGTCACTAGCCGCGACATATATTGGTTTTTCATTTACGACAATATACGTCCACTTAGGCGCGTAAGGAGCTCTAATATATAGCAAATTAACGTCTATGTTGGGAGCAACAATAATTTCAGTGCCCCTCACGTAGTAAGCTGGCCTTTTCTTACTTGGTCTCGTTAGGTAAGATGACATGGCTTGGTTAAACTTTTTCATTGACAATCTTTCAACGTCTCCCTGCCCTGTTCCACCTCTAACCTCTGCTATTCTATAGATATTACTAGGTAGCGCGTGTGTCGTGACTGGATAATAATTTGTGTAAGTAAGTTGTTGAGCAACACCTGAAGATGTTAATGGTACAGAAACTAAAAAAGAATCTATTTTCTTTTCTATATTTTTGACACTGTCGTTATGATCTATTTCAGAGCCAGCCATTCTTTTAAACTGATCTAAATCGTAAAAGTATTGCTCAAATATAGACATCTGAGCTTGATGGGCGAATAAATTAAATTCTTGAGGCGTTATATAACCTCTTTGTTCTTTGTTAGCTAGCGCTAAAACTGTTTGATATACTCTATTTATGTTTATCGCCATTGTTATATTTTTTATAGTTAAGCAACCACCCTACAATAGAGTGGCTGCTCTACTATATAGTGATTACGCATTTAAGCGTTTTTCTATGTTGGAGTAAATCTCCATACCTTCGTCTGTCTTAAACCAAGCGGCTAAAGCAGAATATGGGTGTTCTTCAAATGGAACTGTCATTAGCTTTCTACCAGTACTAGCCCACTCAAAGTGTCTTTGATCGGTAGATAATTTTATAATACCAAGCTCTGTCGCCTTAATACCAAAGTTTCTCAGCATTACATTATCATCATTAGCGAGTTCTAAGAACAAAGCTGGGTTCTTCTTACAAAACACTAACAAATCTCTTTTAAGCTCCTTAGAACTCATCGTAGCTACTTTAGAGCCTAATTCTACACGCATAATTGCTTCTGCAATATCTAAGTCCATATTCATGGCTGCGTTTAAAGCTTCATACTCAAGTTCGATCATGTCTACTTGATTAGCGGCGATTATTTGAGGCTTATGCTCTTCAAACAATATTCCTTTATGCGGGTGATATAAAGAAAGTAACTTTTGTAATACTGTTTTATTTTTAGGAACCATTAGTGTTCCGTTTCTAAAAACAATATGAGCTAATCTTTGATCACCTTTCATTTCATCAACAAAACAAGTTTGCTGATTAGATGTATATTTTAATTCTCTTTCGTAACCTTTTTCTTCGTCAAACCAATAAATGTTAGCCGCTTTGATAGCGAACGAAAGAGGTGTTTTACCTTTTAAATGATAAACTCTATCTTTAATTTCCCAGTCGTTCTTTACTTCTTTAGTTTGAACTTCTGGTCCTCTGAAAACAATTTTTTCAGACTTTATTTCTTCAACTACTTCAGTAGCTTCTTCTTTTTTACCAGTTAAATCTTCTGGATTAACATAGTAATTTTCTTCGTTTTTCTTTGCCATAATAATATAAAATAAAAGTTAAAAAAAAAGATCGAGGACCGAAGCCCTCGACCTTAATAAAAATATTAGTTTAACAACATGAAGTTGTTAGCACCTTGAACTACTAAACATCTTTCAGTTAAGAAGTTTACAGTCATTGCATCTAAGTCAGAAGTAATGTTTCCAACTGAACCAGTGATCCAAGTTTTCATTCTACGAGACTCAGTTTGAGAAGCACGGTAACGTACGTGTAAGAACGGACGCTTAATGTTTCTACCTAAAGACTCATCGTAAACTGAAGATACACCAGCAGGGATAATAACACCACGAACTGCTCCAACAGTGTTTCTGTCGTTGATACCGCCACGAGTAGCAAAATCATTTAGGTATTTCCAGTCAGACTTATAGAAGTCATAAGAACCTCTACGGAATCCAGAGAAACCTAAGTTTAATGCCATATCTTCAGAGTTGTCAAATACACCGTAAGATGTACCACCAGCTCCGTAAGAGTTCATAGAAGCTAACATATCGTCCATAGCTAGAGAAGTACCTCTATTTAAGAACATCATGTTTTCTTCGATAGCACCGTTTTTGTCAAACTCAGCTAAGATAGCATCAAACTCAGCTAAATCAGTAGCAGCGTTAACACCAGTAATACCAGAAGCTTGGTGACCTCTAGACTCAATAGCAGAGAATAAACCTTCAGTACCTTGTTTTTCATCAGTACCAACAACACCACCTAAAGCTAAAGAAGCAGTTTCAGCTTTTTCAGCTTCAATCAATGCCATTTCACAGTAGTCAGCAAAACGTGAACGAGTATCACCTTCAGCTTTTAAGTACCAGTAGTAACCATTTTGTCCATCTTCACCAGAAACTTCGACCCAACCTACTTGAGAAACATCAGAACCAGAAACTTGGTACATGTCTTTCATGATGATTGGCTTGTTAGTAAACGTAGTGAAAGAAGGCTCGTTAGATCCAACAGTACCATTAGTACCTTTCTTGTACTCAGAACCAAATACCATTACAGTAACAGCATCGTTAGCTCCAAATCCAGCGTCATCCAAGTGCTCGTGAGAGTAAGGAAGAACTGTGATAAAGTCAGTTGAACCAGTGTTTTGAGAGCCATCAGTGTCTGAGTTGATTTGAGAAACGTAACCTTTTACAGTTAAGCTAGCCGAAGCTACCAATACAGTGTCACCTACGCGCACACCGTGAGTTGTACCTACATCTAAACCATCAATATCAGTGTCTAATTGGATTGTACTAACAGTGTTAGTTCCAATAGTACCTTTATATGAAAGGTGTAAACGACCTTGTTCTGACCAAACAACTTGGTCTGCAGCCATAGCCTCTTCAGCACCTACTTGAGCTAAAAATCCTGAGATAGTTCTTTTACCAAATACCTCAGCTTCTTTCTCCATTAGGTCTGGTAGATACTGCTGCGCCCATCCACTGCTTTGGATGTCTAAATAATTCTCAGATAAAGCAGTCTTAA
>FUIF01003277.1_pt1 | contig 16732 bp, 15 predicted proteins | sample 1003461 | NCBI WGS metagenome assembly FUIF01 (sample SAMEA80401918, study PRJEB19352) | marine metagenome | reverse complement strand
GTGTAACAGATCTACAAACTGCCGTAGGTGGTATTTCAACCGTAGTTAACTCGTTTGGTTTAGAAGCGGATCAGGCAGGCGAAGCAGCTAACGCGCTATTTGTTGCGGTTCGTGCGGGTCGAACAACGATCGGCGAGCTATCGACTAGCCTAGCTGACGCCGCGCCATTGGCCGCGCAATTGGGTGTAGACTTCCGAGAGTTGCTAAGTGCTGTGGCAGCTATCACGCAGACAGGTACACCAACGAGTCAAGCTATTACGCAAATACGTGCCGCGCTAGATTCTCTGATCTCGCAACAAGACGTAAACCAACTATTTCAAGAATTGGGATTTGAATCTTCGGCCGCAGCTATCAGGGCTGAAGGTTTAGCGTTCGCGCTCGAAACCGTAGTAGAAGCCGCAGGCGGAAGCGAAGCCGCCCTAATTGAGTTGCTAGGCACCCAAGAAGCAATGGGCGCGGTTCTTACCCTGACCGGGGCACGAGCTGACGCATTCGCCGAAACTATGGTGCAAATGGGCGAGGACACCCAAGCGGTTAACCGTGCGTTTAATGCTCTAGAGCAGACATTTGGCCGACAGCTTCAAAGAACACTAACAGACATTCAAAACCTGTTTGTTGTACTAGGCCAAGCGCTAGCGCCTTTCGCGGGTGCGTTACTAGATGCCATTAGCGGACTAGCTCGCGGATTGACTGATCTAATTCAGGCTTTCCCTACGGCCTCTAGTGCGATTTTAGGAACGTTAGCAGCCGTTACCCTTCTTGCAACCTCTTTAGGGGTAATGCTATCGCTCATAGGCCGACTAGGTGCGGGCTTTGTTCTAATGGGTAACTTAGTCCGAGGCGCTGCGGCCGCGTTTGGTGTGGCTAATGTTTCGGCTCTAGGTTTAATCGGCACTCTAGCGCGCCTAGCCGTAGCTATTAGCGCCATTGGTGCCGGGTTTACTGTAGGGTTGCTAATCGGTGATCTTATTCAAGTAGGCTTAGAGGTTCGCCGAACACGCGAAGAAGTAGAGCAGGCACAAGCGGAACTATCACTATTACGTTTCGCCTTCCCTGACGCCGCAGATATGAATATAGACGCTATCCGAGATTACAACGAACTAACCGCAGAACAGATCGAACTAATCCGAGAGCAGCAACGACAGCGCCTATTAATCAATAACTCGGAAATTGCGTCTATTAGTGCGCAACGTGAGTTAACCGCCGGAGACTTCGAACGCATTGAAGCGCTACGCCTCCAAAACCGTATCATTGTAGCCAATGACGCCACGTTACGCGAAAGCCTAGCAGCCCGTAACCGCGATTACATTAGCTTCACGAATGAACAGCTAGACGCGGAACAATCACGACTTAATACCCTGATTCGTGGTAATCGCCTGTTAGCCCAACAAGCGCGCATAGCAACCAACCCGGAAGCCGTAGCCGCGTTAAATGAAGAGTATCAGGTTTACATTAACCAACTAGACCGAGTTCTAGCGCAACTTCGTGAAAACGGTCAGCTAGTGGATCAGGTTATTGATGATCTAGGGTTGCTGTCTCGCGGATACAACCGAAGCACTGAAGCCGCGCAAGACTTCCGCCGAGCAGTAGAGGCCGGGCTAAACGCCGACTTTGCGGAAGCACTCGCACAAGTAGACCTTTTACAACAGGGTTTAACCGGAGCTTACAACCGGGGCTTACTAGGTGCCGAAGACTTCTTACGCGCTAACCAAGAGTTAGTAAATAGCCGTTTAGAACTTGAGCGCCAATATCAAGAAGATTTACGCGCACAGTTTGAACGCGAACGCGCGGTACGTGAAGAGAACATACGCCGATTTGCTACTAGTGAACGACAACGCCAAGAAGATTTGCGCGACCTACAGCGAGAAACGGAGGAATTTATAATTGAATCCCACCGCCGAGAAGCTGAAGCCGCACAAAGCGCGCGTACCGAAGCTTTTAACGCTTATCAACAATACGCCGACGAGGTAACGCGCCTAGAAGATCAGATCGCGGATACTCAACGCCAACGCGAAACAAGCATACGAGAACTAAGACGCCGTGGATTTACGGAACAAGAGCAATTTAGAGATCGTGAACGTGAGATCGCAGAGCTTAACGGACGTATACAGCAAGAGATCGATCGCGGTAACTTTGATTTAGCCGAGCAATACGCACGCCGACAAATTAGCCTAGCGGGTCAGTTAGCTAGTGAAGTTCGCGAAAACGGGCAGGTTGTTATTTCCGAACAGCAAGGCATCGAACGCGCTATTGCAGGCACAGAGCAAGGATACGACAACCTAGCGGCAGCACAGCAAGCACAAGCGGACGAAGCACAAGCACAGGCAGAACTACAGCTAGCGTTATATCAATCTCTAGATAATACTTTGCGCGGTATACAACAGACGCTTATTTCTCTAGCGACAGGTTCGGAACTAGTGATAGATATTGACGAGAACACCGAAGAGGTTAACCAAGCCTTAGCGCGTTACCGTCAAATACTAGGCGAAGGCGTAGCCCTGAACATTACGCCAGAAGTAGACCAACAGAGCCAAGAGCAAGCGCAAGCTGATATAGCACAAGCTCAAGAGGAAACAGAGGATCGTTTTGGTACGGTTCGAATCCTTACGACCGCCGAGACAGGCGAGTTTGAGCAAGAAGTTTTTACCATTACCGAAGGAGAGGACTACCGCGCTAGCGTGACAGTTACGGCCGAGGATGGGCAATATTTCGCGCAAGTGGATCAGCTAACCGCCGAAGGTTTCGTAGTGGAAGGCCGACCGACTCTAATTGAAGGCGATTTAGAACAGTTCTACGCGGACTTTGAAAACCGCATTAGAAACAACCCGCCGCAAGCGGAAGTAGCTCTAAACCAACGAGACACGCAAGAGAACGTAGATCAAAGCGTAGAGCAGTTAGAAACCCCACGCATTCAAACAGAGATAGAAGCAGACGTAAGCCCGGCAGAGCGTGAGCTAGCAACCTTCGCGGCACAAGCTAACGCACTAAGCACGGCCTCCCTGCATACTATCCGAGTAGATAACAGCGCGGTATTAGCTGCGGTAGCCGAGAACCAACGAAACACACAAAGCACTCACACGGTGTTTGTTCGCCAAGTTGAGCAACGCGCTACAGGTGGTTTAATGGGTTCTCTAGGCTTCAGCCGTCGACGCGGTTACATTACGGGCGCAGGCACCACAACGAGCGATTCTATTCCGGCTATGCTTAGTCGTAGTGAATATGTTCACAAGGCTAGCGCGGTTCGTAAGTACGGCGTAGGTTTCATGAATGCTATCAACCGTGGACGAATCCCGCGTGAACTAGTCGATCAGTTAATGGGCGGCGGTATTCCACGTTTCCAAACTGGCGGCGCGGTAGGGGTTGCGGAGAGTCGCCAAAGCGTAACCCGTGGCCTCCCTGTACAAAACTTAAATATTAATTTCCCTGACGGCAGTAGCGCAGCGTTACAAGGTGCGCCGGATCAAGTACAATTATTGATAAACCGATTAAGAGGGGATAGCCGAGAATGACCGTACTAAGACTAGGATCTATTGAGTTAGATCCTAATATGACAGTGCCAAGCTTAAACCAAAGCAATGATATTGCTATGACCTCCCGCCCGACGTTGGCGGGGGGCGTCGCCGTATTTCAGAAACAAATACTACGCGGCCAATCTGTGCAATTAACTGCAACACCGGATCAAGGGTGGATAAGCAAAGCTAACCGGGATGCGTTACTAGAGCAAGCGAATATAGTAAATAACGTTCTAGTATTAACGGCGGGAGATTCCGCCTATCGTGTTATGTTTGATCATACACAAGGCGCGGCCGTTCAACTTGAACCTTTTATAAACCGTTTGAAACCTCTAGACGGGGATTTTTTCACGGGCACTATTAACCTAATTATTGTTTAGAGGCAAAACATGACTATTTCACCGACACAGCTAGCATTATATCGTTCACTAACAAACGACGACAGTAACAACAACGGCGGGCGCTCCACCCTGACCCCTATAGCTAGTGGGGTTAGAAACGGACTATTTAGCGACATTCAAAGCGGCGCTAGCCTAGCGGGAGATACCGAGCTAAGAAAAGTATTTCTAAAGCAAAACCTAAACGCTATAGACTCTTCGGTTTACGACGACCTATATGTGTATCTAAAAGAGATCGGCGACTCAGATGTGTTTATTGATATTGCTTACGGTACAGCTACGGACACACAAAACGGAGTTACTTTCGGTTCTATTATCTGCGGCCGAATTTCTGCCGTACAGGGTGAAACAGCCACGCTAGCCACTCAAACCGCACCGGGCACCCCGCGAGAAGTTTCCATAGTTCGTTATCGTTCTTCTAATAATACGGTTTCGGTGATTGATGGTGTAACGGTTACGCAGTCTTCAGCGCTAGAGGCCACGTTATCAGGGCTAACGGTTGGCGACGTTATTGTAGGCGACATTATCACCGAGCGCGTTTACTTCGAAAGCGGAGTGTCGGGTGAAGAACGAAGCCTGACGCCACGCGTCGAAAACCCTACGGTTACTTCTGCTAGTGGTACTTTTAACGGTGATAATGTTCGCTTTTCGCCTCGTGCGGCGGCTAGTGGTCAGGTGTCTATTTCCTTTACCTCCGCGCAAGCCTATACGGTTTCTATTCCTGCCCTAGGAATCACTAACACGGTAGGTAGCCGATCCGGTGAACTTCAGGTAAATCACCCTGACGCGACTAGCCCTAGCGCTGATAACGCCGTTTTGATCTTGCCTACTTCAGTTTTCGGCGGGACATACGCGGCGGGTGATACGATTACTTTTGATCTCGTATCGGGAACCGTGCCTATTTGGATTCGTCGTTTAATCGGCCAAAACCCAACGATTAGCGGCCAACAAGATGTAAACTTTTCTTTAGATTACATGACGGACTAAGCCCATGAAAACCGACACTAGTATAACTTTTGTCGCGGCCGAAGAACTGCAAGGCGTAGCTATTAGGGTGCTACGCCTCGTTAAAATAGACGACCCCGACAATTTAGACGCCGTAGAACTCTACGAAAAAAACTATATTGCATCTAACGACGAAGCGCCGACGTATGTAACACAGGAAGAAGTACAACAACACTCGGCACGATTAGACCAAGCAAGAACACAAAGTTATAGCCAAGTAGTACGCTTATATGGTTATGACCGTACCGAGGACTTACAATACTTTGCGGAACAAGGAAGCGTAGAACCGGGAGCAACTAAAACGGAAAGTCATAGTGAAGTTATACCTGTTAACGGTGGATCTTCAGTGTCGACCGAGTTCCCTATAGCCTCGGGAACCAACCCTACAGTAGATCTAAGCTTAAGAACTATAACCGGGGCGGTTTATAACGGCGGTTTTGTAGTAGACGACGGCGGAACTATTCAACTAAATGAACCCTGTTATGGTTTTGCTCGCGTCAACTATCGTCACACATGGCAAGAGCTGACCGTAACCGGGAGATCTAGAACGGCATTAAATAAAGAAGACGCCATAGTTTTAGTTACATCATCTAACGGTGCCGACGCTCTAGTAGTTAGCTTTCCTGACGTACAAGACCAAGAGAGTCTAATAAGCCCGAACGATCGAACATTCGTTAGGATTTGGGCACATAGAAACGCAAACAACAGGGTACAAAACGACCCTTTCAGCGTTATAGAATTGTTTGAAGTAGAAAGAACTGTTAGCCAAGTTGATATAGACGGCGTGACTATAGACCGGGCGCAATCCGTTACCCTAAGACAAGGCAATGAGCTAACCGGGCAACGTTGGCGCTTAAACTTCGATTTAGAATAGGTGATTAAATGGCCGTTTATGACTTTACATCAAATTACGGTGTAATACTTCAGAACCTAACCGCAGACTTTAGCGGAGGTTACACCACCGTACAGACCTTAACACTAGACTTTGATTCTAATTACTTCGCCTCTGTGCCTCAAACTCTAGACTTTTCTAGTAACTACGGGGTACGCCCCGAAGGGGAACGCGTCGCGGATTTCTCAAGCGCTTATATAGCCTACGCGCCGTTAGAACTTCCACAAATACCGCCAACTATTCTAGTAACTATACGCGGCGAGCCTCTAGATTTTGACGAGATAACCGATCAATTAAGTATCTCTATTAACGTTTCCGGGTCGGGGTATACTTGTTCTATCACGTCGGCTAGCATCCCGAGGGATTTAACCCTAAACGATACTATTAGTGTGGTGGTTGGTGCCGATCGTTATGAGTTTCTATTTGACCGCTTAGACATTCAGGAAGACGGGCTAGAAAGCGCTAGCGTTACCCTGTCCGGTGTTAGCCCACTATTGGCCTTCGGGTTGCCTAGATCCCAAGCGCAGGACTTTACGAACAATACAGCCACCCTAGCTAGCGTGATCGTTACTCAATTGATCGGCGTGGTAGATTGGCAAATAGTAGATTGGGTAATACCTGAATTTCGACTAGGGGTTAACCAACAAACACCTTTAGACATTGCGAGATCTGTAGTAGACGCGGCGGGCGGAATACTAACTAGTGACCGTTTAGGCAACCCCGTAGTTAAATATCAGTACCCGGTAAGTACCAATGATTACCCGACTGCAACCCCTGACCAAACATACAACACGTTTGATCACGTATTTAGCCGTAACCACACGTTAGACCCGAAACCGGGTTACAATAACTTCTTAGTTACTGACGTATCACCGGGGCTTACCTCTGCGGAGTTTAACGACGTTTTAGAAGCCGACGTAGCCGGAAGATCTGCCGCAACGATTACGGCGTACCTAAGCCCGCGTAGGGGCGTTAGACTGGCGCATACGGCACCGGAAACAATAACCGTAGAGACATTGCAGCAAAACCAAACTATAACCGAAGAAGAGGACGTAGAGATTGTGAACGGTTCAGGCCGAACCAGACGCCCTATTGATTCGATCGCCTCTATGGATTTTATTTCTATACCTGTAACGGGCGTGAGTTATACTAGAGGTTCTAACGAACTGGTTACGCAAGACCCTAGAGCCTTTGGCCTTGTTCGTATTCGCTACAATACCGTTGCTAATCAATACAGAGTAAGCGGGATAACTAGCCCTAAAGTTCAATTCTTACTTAAGGATAATTAACAATGCCTAATGATGTAACACAAAGCCTAGTCGTAGAGTTCACAGGTGCCCCCGGATCCGGGGGTGGTTCCTCGGGTTCTTCAGGTGGATCGCTTCGCTTGGAGTACGACACTAGGCCACAAAGCGAAGGTGGTTTAAACGTTCGTAGTCGCCCATTACTTACCGATACGGCGCACCTTTTGTTATTCGCTTTCCGTGCCGCTAATATCGTCGTTACCTCTTCCGCAGGCAACGCGAGTTTAGACCCAACACCGCAAACGGCAACTTTTACCGAAAGTGTTAGTTTTAGCGAAGACGACACGGCGAGACTAAACAGGGCGGCTACGTCTATAAGTTCGGTAACGTGGCAAGGCGCGGACGGTGGCGCAGTGTCCTTGAACGGCCAAGAAGTTACCATAAGCGCGCCGGGCACTTTTTTAGCTCAAATCACGTATGAGGTGCAATTTTTCGTTATACAAGTTACGCCGCCTGCGGGAGTAACTGACGAAGAATACACCCTAAACGTGGTTGTAACTGCGGACGAGGTGGTATAAATGCCAAGTATAAGAGTAAGACGGTTTGACGGAACCCGCGAGGGTCAGCCTATCATCGTAGTGTTGGCGGCTAGTGAAGCGGCTCTACTTCAGAAGGGGCGCAATGAGCTAGATAATCAGGCCACAGATAAAGCAGAGATCACACACGAGATCCCATATTCTCCGAGTTTGGAACTGTTAGACCTAGCGGCAATTATTAGCTATGAGGACGGATCACAGGTGCGCGGCCGAGTGGTTAACTTTACGCATTCCTTTACGGCACCCGAAGCAATAACCACCCTGACAATTGAGGCCTTAGCATGAATGCACTAGATACCTTAAAACAAATCTTAGGCGTAGGCGCTTCTAGAGTGTCAGGGCGTGTTACCCGATTAGGCACTAGCGTTACTATATCCACTAGCCAAGGCGTGATAGTAGCCCCCATGCCTAACGTAGGAAGCTTATCGATCGGCGATACCGTTATTATTGAGAGCAACCAAATAACGCATAACCTAGGCCGTAGCGGGGGGATCCCGGTGTATGATATCTAACAAAGGTTTAGCGCGCCTGAAGCGCTACCCGAGCACTGATCAAGGTACGTTAGGGCGTTTGTACTTGCCTAACGGTTTACAACTTTGCTCTATTGAGTTACCCGACAGGCAGAACCAGACAAGCATTAGCCGGATACCTGCGGGTGAATACAAGGTTAAGCCGTGGAAGTCTCGCAAGTTTGGCAGCGTGTGGATCTTAGAAGACGTTAAAGGCCGTACCTATATTTTGATTCATAAAGGCAACGTGGCCGGGGATCGCGCTTTAGGCTATAGAACACATTCTAACGGTTGCATTTTATTAGGCGTGAAGTTCGCCACAATCTACGGCCAACTAGCCGTAAGCAATAGCGCCAAGGCGTTAAGAGAATGTCACAAAGCCTTAGACGGCTTAGACGAATTTACTTTAATCATAGAGGACTTTTAAAAATGGATTGGATTACAGATCTAGTTACCAATGCCGTTAGTGGTGGCCTAACCGGGTTGTTAGGTACAGTATTTAGCGGTCTTATGATGTGGAAGGAAAACGCGGATAAACGCGCCTTTGAAATTGAAATGCGAAAAATGGATATAAGCGAGCGCAAAGCCGAAGCAGAGATCACGCTAAAGCAGATCGAAGCCGAGAGCGAGGCGGCACGGGTACAGGGTGAACTAACCGCGTTTACGGCATCCCTGAATAGTGATCGGGCGTCTTACTCCGTGGGAACCGACAAGCATTTAGCCCTAGTAATCGTGGACGTTGTGCGCGGCCTTATCCGCCCTGTTTTAACCGTGGCTTTAGTTTGGGTTATGACTGTAGTTACCTTTGACGTTATCGAAGCTTCAGGCGGGTATGAGGACTTTATTAGCCGTGAGGGTTCACAGGTTGGATCCGAGCTAATAGGCGCTTTAATCTACATGACCACCACGGCGGTTTTATGGTGGTACGGTGCCCGGTCGGTTTCCAAGTCCCTAAAATAGCATAAACAACAAGTCGCCTACGGGCGGCTTTTTTAGTGCCATTAATTGCAAATAACGCCTTTACAAAAATATTAATTGGCATAAACTAAAGGTCGAAATCCATAAAGAGGTTCAACAATGCACACTTTAGAACTAGCACTAGGATCACGAGTGCCCCTAATATCGGTTACAACTAGCGACCCGGTTAACGCGCCGGATATCATAAAGCGCTTAGTAGGTTGTACCGTTGGCGTAATGACCGAACTAGACGTAGGTAACTACGTAGACACCGAAGGCGAACTAGTAGTAGACGATAATTTTTACAATGTCGGTATCCTTTACCCTCACGGTGAAATCATGGGAACCTATGAAAACATCTATGAATTTGCGCAAGCTAATGATTTTTGCTTTGTGTTGCTTAACACCGAATACGAAAGCCCGTTATTTTTAGATATTGGTGAAATGCCGATCCCTAAAGAAATGGTAACGGAACGAATCGTAGAATCTGACCCGGCCGACCCGGTAGCCGATATTCTAGCCGCCGTCGGTGGCCTAGACCTTAAGACTATTACTGAAATGCTAAAGCTAACTAAAGTTCGAGACGGAAACCTAACGGCACAGGGCATCATTGACACTCGTAAACACGTAGTGCCTAGCGTTACGGGTCTATCGCAACTTGATACTAACATGCCTTTCTACAAGCCTAGTACGGCGCTTTGCTCATGGCTTGAGAGTAGCGCGCACTTTGTCAAAGACGACGACGTAGATCCACGCCTACGCCCTAAAGGTTTACTGTTTAACGGGTTGCCGGGCTGCGGTAAGACGCAGGGCGCTAAGTTCATAGCTGAAAGCCTAAAGTTGCCGTTATACCTTCTAGACGTGGCCGGGCTTCTTAACCGCTTTCATGGTGAAAGTGAAACCAACCTGATCCGCGCCCTGTCTCGTATCGACGAAGAAAGCCCGTGCGTTGTATTAATGGATGAGGTCGAAAAGCTATTTTCCGGCACGGACGAAGGCACGCAAAACCGATTACTAGCTAAGTTGTTATGGTGGTTACAAGAGCGCCAAAGTAACGCAGTGGTTATTATGACCTGTAATGATATTGACAAGCTACCGAAGGAACTTTACAGGGAAGGCCGAATAGATAAAGTAATCACGTTTGAGGGGCTTAAGAGCGCTAAAGACTGTAAGGACTTTATCACTAGCATGGTGCAAACCTTTGAAGGCTACAAGGTGCCAAGCGCCGCAATGATAACTAAGGCGGTTAAGACGTTAACTAAGGAAATGCCGGATCACGGTATTGCGCACTCGCGGTTAGCACAGACTACACAGGAAATGATAAAAGACTTGAACACGCTTTAGAAAGCTACAGATAAAAGAAAGCCCCGGTAACTAATCGGGGCTTTTGCCATAAAGCAATAAACAAACTTACAAACGTTTAGGAAATACAAAAATATGTCGTGGAAACTGCCGCACCCGTTCGAAGCGACAAAACAAAGCCTAATACAACCGGGCGCACATTGCAAGACTTTTACAAAAATAAAAAACGTTTGACAGGTTTAGCCTAACCGGGCTAATATCAGCCCTAACAAAATTACCAAACCCCAGAAACGGAAAAACCCCCAAACGCTGCGCCTACGTTGTGGGGGTTCTTAGAAGCGGTTAAAGACTACCGCCCGCAATCCTTTCATTGCTTAACAAAGATAATAATTGCATACGCGCAGAATTGCAAGCCGTCTCTAACAAAAAGAGTAAAAAATATGTCGAATAACACTATAAAAGTATCACTGCCTCCTATTGGCTCATTCCTTACCGAACGTTTTTTAGATTGCCGTTACTCAAACCCTGAAGACCCGGCGAGCAAAGCAACAAGCACACACCTAGGCGCTAGAATCGCGTATCACATTGCCTCACACTCGGGCTTATACATTATGAAAACATACGGAGAACTAGCCGAGCTATTTTGTGTTAGTTCTTCAGCTATCAAAAGTTCTCTAGGCGGTCTACGTAAGGCCGAAATTATCGAAGTACGTACAACCCGAATTAGTCGCGAAGTCGACGGGATGTTGCAAGATTTCAGGGGCGGGAATGTAACGAGCTTGGTTAAGGCTCCGGTTAACTGGTATTGCTCCGAAAAGTACATTGTTAACGAATCTACAGCCCGCGCAGTTGTCCGCGCTCGCTCTTATGCAATGGCAGCAATGCAAAAAGCTAACCCTAACTTGTTCTTTGATCAGGCGTTCATTGCTACAGGGAAACTAGAGTTTTGCACTAAGGAAAACATCCCTAAGCATAGGGTTGATTTCTATACTTGTTCGGGTCAAAAACGGTCTAGCTTAGGTCTGAAAACCACCCAACATAAAGAGTTAAATAAAGATCTATATAAAGTATTAAAAAAAGAAAACTACTTACGCCCTGTTCAGGGCGAAGAGGAAGGGATTTTTTATAGTGAAAATGTTTCAGGAAATGAAACCCCTGAACCAAAACAAGAAGAAACGCCAACCACAAACAAAACAAACGAATTGACACAAGAAGAGACGGGCGATAATATCGACCCTGAAACCAAAACAGAGGATCAAGAAATGATACCCAAGCACCCGAAACTAGCAGGCAAAGCAAAACCCGAGTCTAAAAAATCGGTAAGCGCTACAGAGCTAGCCGCTAAGTTAGAATCCGGTGAACGCGTCCGCCCTGAATACGGCACTCAATCGGACGTTTTCGCCCCAACCAACAAAAAAGCCCTCAAAGACGCGTGTAGAGCGATTAACCGCAAAGCTATACCAACGGGCACAGGTGCCCCACATTACAGCCACACGGCCTTTTTAGAGGGGTTAGCAAAGGCCATTAGCACCCGCCGCAACGAAAGACAGGCCAATTACGCCGAAGCGGTCAAAATGACGGCTTTTGTCCTGAAGAATTACGCGGCGTACTATTCGTTCCTATCTCAAGGATCTAGCCAGTCAATTAACCCGAATATCAACCTAAAGGTTATTTATCGTTCGGCTAATATCGAAGACCTGATCGCCTTCGCTGCGAAAGAGGCAAGCCGTTACGCGTCATTCAACGTTAAGGAGTGGGCAGGCCAAGCGGAAAGCAAACGACAGGCACACTTTGACCGCGCCCCGGCAAACCCAACCGGGAAAGCTCCGGCACTACCAACTAACCGCAAGACTGAAAACAAAGCACCTACTAAACCTTCGGGTAATGTGGTTATGAATGATATTGCGGCCGAAATCCTAGGGGGCAACTAATGAACCCCTCAACCAAAGATAATTATTTTAGCTTCGGGTTGCTCGACCCGGCTAATGCGCTTCACCATGAGATTTTAAATAATCTGTCTTGGTACAACGAAACGGGCGTGAACCCTGAATACATTTATAAATATCGTCTAACTGACTACCTCCCGGCTAACGCGGGTGTGTGTCAAGTGGCGGTGAATATTTGTAAGTTCAAAACCAAAGTTAGCGGCGTGTTCTTTAACCAACCTTACGGAGCCAAGACGGACAAGATCGCGCAGGCGTTCGCGGGAACCATGATCCGCAACAACATACCAACCCGCGTTATGCAGTTGCACGAAGCCCTAGTACAAATTAAAGAGTCAGGGCTTTACGCTTCCCCGGTTTACGTGCTGACGTACCCGACCCGGTACAATGGCAACATTAACAATTATCACATGGCGACCCTGTTTGAATTGTTCACATGGGCAGAGCGTAAGAATGTTTTCTTAGTTTTAGTTAACGACAGTTCATTAACAGATTCGTTAAACGTGAACTTTGAAGAAGACAACTATATTAAATCTAGATTCGCAATGATCGAGGGTGCCGAAGAATGGCAATAAAAATAGGTAACGGCGAAAGCCTAGGCACAGCTAACCTAGACGCAGTTAGCGCGGGTTCGGATTCTGACGAGTACGTAGAAGAACAGGGCGGATCCGAAGAGTCCGGCGGTTTTAAAATAGGCGTTGGCTCCAAGTCAGAAAAAAACATAAGTTTGCAATTAATATCAAATATCCTCGCTTTCGGGGATGTTCGCGCATTCCACGAGCACAAGCCACCGCGCGAAGCTCTTAGCATTGGCGATCAAGAGTTATTCGAGAACCTAAACGAATACACAACCAAATATGGAATCTTGCCAAGCGAGGAAGACTTTAGACAGTTCGCCGAGGATGCCGGGCTAGAGTTTCCGGGGCTGCCGACTCCAAACGAGGATCAGGGGCACGGCTATCTACTCGACAAACTTCTAGAGAACGCGCAAGACACCAAGCTAACCGGATACCTTCAAAAAGCTTTGATTAGCCGAAATGAAGGTATTAGCCCATTGAACCGAACTCGGGAACTAATGGACGACCTCACAAAGGTTATGAGACTAGACCCGGAGATAGCAAAACAAGACCCTGTAGCACAAGCCGTAAGCGTAGGCCTTCGCCACCGTCAAAAGCTCTTATTGAAAGAAGCTCAAGGCGTACCGTTTGGCCTAGAAACTTTTGATACTGAAGCCGGGGGCTTCGTGCCTAACACGGTTAACATTATCGCGGCGCGTCCTTCAATTGGTAAAACCTTCCTAGCCATGAAAGCCGCTATAAGCGCATATGATGCAGGCAAGCGCGTTAAATTCGTTTCTATGGAAATGAGCGAAACACAGCTATGGGATCGTTTCTTCGCCATGCGTGCGAAACTTGAGCCTAACAAAATTAGTAAGTTTGGTTTGTCTACCCGAGAGCAGAAGCGACTAAACGCGGAGATCGAAAAGTTCCAAGAAGAGATCCGAAGCGGGGAGAAATTCATTACGTGCGGCCACCCTTCCGGCAAGTACACGCCAACAGATATTTATAACGAGTGCGTAAGGGATGAAATAGATTTTCTAGTTATAGATGCGGCCTACTTGGTACAGCACGATAACGATTTTTTGAATACTAAAACGTGGGATAAGATCCGCGAAGTAATCAACGAAATTAAGTTAAAAATTGCGTCGCCTTTAAACATCCCTGTAATTGCTACTTATCAGCTAATCGACGAGGTGGACAAATACACCGATCACGACAAGATAACACTAGGTGATCTGTACGGTGGTGATACTATGGCGCAAATCGCATCAACGGTTATGGCATTATGGCAAGACCCCGGACGCAACGATCCTCGCCTGTATATGAAGTTTTTGAAAGGCCGTGACGGTGAAGCGAACATACGCGGGATTTGGATAAACTGGATATTCCAAACGATGCTATTTGATGAATGGCACGAAGTCGAAGATTTAAGCGAAGCGGTTCTATAAAACGTTTGACAAAACCCACAAAATGACATAAATTCATTTTGTACCACACGATAAGCCTAAAGCCTTGGTACGCCGAGGCTTTTTTATTGGCTCCAAAACATTTAATTAACTCATAGGTGAACTTATGGCGGTAAATATCGGAAAGAGCATTTCAAAGAAAAACAAAGACACTAACAAGAAAACCGAGGCTAAAAAGCCAACGCCGGGCACAATTGTTAAGGGTGAAATGGTCGAGCCAGAAACGATCGTACAGGGCAAGAAAAAGCCCACAACCAAGATTGACACGAGCGCCATTGCGCAACCTTCCGAGCTTAAAAAGAAGCTGAAGCCGTTTATTGAAAAACTGAACGATAAGCAGAAGGTTGCGGCGTCGTCTAAGAAAGCGGCGGACAAAGACGCAAAAGCGGTTAAAGACCTCAAAGAAGAGATCATAAAACTTGCAAATGATAACAACTTAGCCGACGAAGCAACGATCGACGTTACCGACGACGGCAAGATCCTTAAGGTCGGCGTTGGCAAAACTACCAGTAAGTTAACGGATCCCCTGAAGGCGTACAACCTACTAGAAGAAATTGAAGAAGGTCTAGGCGACAAGCTAATGACTTTCAGCCTAACCGACCTAGGCAAACACCTATCAAGCAAACAGCTAGAAAGTGTTACCGCTAAGGCCACAAATAACAAACAACGCGCGGTAACTCTTAAAGATGAATAAAACAAACCTGATCGAACTAATGCACTGCTTAGGCGTTGAAAACGTGAATACGGTTCGATCGGGTTGGGTTAGGGGGTATTGCCCCCTTGCTCCGTGGAAACACGCAGGGTATAACCCGAACGACCATAAAATAAAAAAAGACCCAAACTTTGGGATCAAGGTCGACCCGTTACAATCTCACGTTAATTGCTTTACATGTGGCACACACGGCGACTTGTACAGCATGTTATTAGAAATTAGACACCTAAACAAAAAGAACCCTAGCGGTATTAATTACAACTTTGAACGCGCGGCCGAGCTTATCGCTAACGAAGGCGATTTAGACCAAGCAACCGCCGAGCTTCTACAAATGGTAAACGATCAAGGAGAGGTCGAGCCACTTACCGAATTTTCGGAAGCATGGCTAGAGCAGTATCCGAAGGCTTATAGCGCTAAGGGCGTGCATAGCTATTTAGCAGAGCGTAACATCCCTGTAGCTATCGCAAAGCTTTTCGATATCCGATTCGATCCTAGTCTAGGCCGCATCTGTTTTCCTATCCGTGGAGCCAATAAAAAACTTTATGGATTTCATGGGCGGTCTATAGACAAAACAAACGAATTACGCTATTTTGCTTACGAATACTTAGGGAAACGAAACCCTAACGTATGGTTAAACGAAAACAACGTAGATTTTGACGAAGTGCTTGTACTCTGTGAAGGTCAATTTGACGTGGCGAGCATTTCGAAAGTTTACGAAAACGTATTAGGATCCCAAACGTCCGCACTTAACGCCGCTAAAATGGCGCGCATTAAGAGAGCTAAACGTTTAGTTTCTTTCTACGATCATGGTACGGGCGGCGACCATGCACGCGAATACTTGGATCAGTATTGTGCAAAACACGGCTTGCAATTGCATCACATAATCCCTACTGAAAAGCAAGGTGATGCGGGCGACATGAGCGAACGAGAAATATACGATAGACTAATTGAAGTAATATAGGATTAAAAATCATGGCAGTTAACATTTCAAAACCAAAGTCAAAAGCTTCTAAAGGTAAAGGCAAGAAAGACGAGAACGTGCAACTAGACGAAAAGGGGATCGTTGTACAATCTGAAGACGGCAAAAAGGAAGTTAAAAAGAGCGCTTCTGGCTCATTCCTGAAACGTGGTGACGATGCTCGCAAAGCTTTACTACAGCAAGACAAAGAACAAGAGACAGCCAAAGAGATCCGAGGCACTTACCGCAATTTCTATTTGCGTGCGGGTTCTCAATCTACGATCACTTTCTTAGACGGTCAGCTAGACGAAGACGGCTTACTAGATATGCCGCTAATGTACTTGCATAACGTTTATCATGCAGGCCTAGGCGCTAAGGGCGAACGTATCAACCTAGTTTGTACGCAAGACAGCGAAGGCAATTGCCCGATCTGTGCTTACGATAAAGCGCAACTAGTTGGCCTTCTAACGGTAATCGAACACGTAGAGTATGAGGGCGCAGAAGGTACGGTAGTGAATCCACGTCGTTTATTCCTTCCTAAGCGTCAAACAATGCGTGAACTACAAGACGCGGCGGGCGCGCTTGGCGGCCTTCGTGGTTATCAATTCCGAGTACGCCGCAACAGTAACAAATCGCCGATCGTAGGTGATGAAATGGAACTAGCGGCGGATCGTATCC